>Ga0126342_10012772_pt1 | contig 14943 bp, 12 predicted proteins | sample Cyp1metagenome_FD_92528 | JGI IMG/M metagenome (GOLD analysis project Ga0126342, IMG submission 92528) | Coral microbial communities from Lord Howe Island, Old Settlement Bay, Australia - Cyphastrea 1 metagenome | ecosystem: Host-associated > Invertebrates > Cnidaria > Coral ...
ACAATCAAGCCAGTTCCATGGGCAATTGGAGTCACAGTCGCAAAGCATCCAAGCGATGTTCGAACAGCAGATGACACAGATTCGAGGGCTCTTATCAAAGAGACCCAGAGACGATACAATGGAATGATGGTGTGGGGAGGGGCTGCTGCCCTATCTTTTGGTGTTGTTGTGCCTCGCTGGCTCTTTGCTGGCTGCCTGTTTGGGTTGGACAGTTGTTGGATGGCTGGCCCTGCTCCCCATCACCTTGTGTCCCTTTACGATGGTATGGAAAAATCGTCACCTGGTTGGTTCGCAATTGCGGAGATGGTGGTTTGTTTTTGTCTTGCTCAGCCTGATTCATGTGGGAGAAGCCTCAAACCCTGGACCTGCTCATTTTGAGGATGTGTTTACCTTGGGATGTTTCAATCCAACCGGGCTGCGCAACAAGTCTCACTTTTTCACCTCTGAATTGTCCATTGGGGATGTTTGGATGATTTCAGAAACTCATTTTTATGGTAAAGATGTGTCCAAATTCCGCTCCGGCTTGAAGGCAGCAGGAGCACAATACAGGCATTGCGTCACAGATGTGCCGTCCATGAAACCCTGCATGATATCTACCAATGCCTGGAAGGGGGTAGCTGTAGTGTCTAGATTTCCTACTAGACCGATTCCGTCTGCCCTGCCTGAGTGTGTGCAGAATTCTGGCCGTGCCATTTTGGCCACTACTTTGGTTGGGGACTGTTGGATCACAGGCGCTGTGGTCTATGGTGAAGCTGAAAGCCACCTCCATCCAAATCATCTTCGCAACACTGAATTCATCCTTCATCATGCTGCTGCCCAGATTTGTCATTTGACTAAAGGGTTTCGCTACATTGCAGGTGACTGGAACGTTGACCAAGATTCGTTACCTGCTTTTGACATTTTGAATCGTGCTGGAATTCGTGAATTGCAAGATGTTTTGTTGGCCAGATGGGGACAGCCAATCATGCCGACATGCAAAAATGTCACGCGCAAGGACTTCTTGTACCTGAGCCCTGAGTTGCAAGAATTGCTGGTGGGAGGAGAAGTTTTGTCGGACGTTTGGCCTGACCATTCTGTTTTGCTTGGGAGATTTAGTTCTCCTCATACCATGCCTGCTGCTTGGGTGTGGCCCACACCAATGCCTTTCCCATGGCCCTCGGACTTTGGAAGCCAAATAGCGTGGAATACAAGTTTGCACCCAACTCAAGCGTACCAGCAGCTGTGGCAAGATATTGAATCGGATGCCAGGCGATGTTGTCCTTTTCAGGTGCCTTCTGCAGTGGTAGGTAGAGCGCAGTGTCTTGAACCCAAGCAGATTAAGCCTTGTCACTCAGTTCCCCTTAAGCCTGGTCGTAAGGGAGATTTTCAGCCTCAGTTTTGTGGTCAATCTGTAAAGCATGCTCAGTGGGTCAGACAGGTCCGTAGACTTCAGGCATTTTGCAGGTTGTTGACAAGTGGTGCTGAGGTGGCCATTCCCATTGCTGAGACGTGGGGTGCCATCTGTAGGGCCAAGGGGTTCTTTCCTGATTTTCCAACCTGGTGGGGCACCATGGAGTTCAAAGTTAACGCCGCTCCTGCTTCCTGCCCGGGGTGTCCGCCTGAGAAGGTCGTTGCACTTGCGATGTTGGATAGCATGATTCTTGCAACTCGGGAATTTGAAGCTGCCCTTATGAAACAGTCTCGTCAGTATGCAAAATTTCGGAGGGAACAAAACCCGAACCTGGTTTTCATGGATGTTAAACCTCCCGTTGTTCCAGGGGTTGACCTTCTGCTGCAACCCATCAAAGCCTTGATTGAGGAAGTAGTGCCTGAAGAAGGGAAAGTTGTTCTTGACCGCCCCTGTAACTTTGAGCCTGACAAGACTATTGCATGTGAGGGAAAGCCGTTGGAAGTTATTCACCATGACTCTGATGCTTTGTGGTTGTATGACGTGACTGGATTGGCAGTTGGCAAACAAGTCTCACAAACCAGGTATGTTGGAACCCATGCGGATTTGTCCCAAGCGTTTCTTCAGGTGTGGAAGGACAGGTGGATGCGCCATGTTGATGTCCCACCACAGAGGTGGCACTCCATTCTGGAATTTGCTCGAGCCCATATCCCGCCGGGCAGGTTTGATTGGGACCCTATGGATGTCGATGAATTGTCAGTGGTCATTCATAAAAAGAAATCCAAGACCTCTGCTGGCTTTGATGGTGTCACATTACATGATTTGAAGCATATGCCTCGCCCAGTTTTGCAAGCGTTCTGTGATATTTTTGCTTCGGCAGAGAGTGATGGAGGTTGGCCCAGCCAGTTGGTGGATGGCAAAGTTGTGAGTTTAGCCAAGGTTGCGTCACCAAGTTCACCGTCTGACTTTCGTCCCATTACCGTGTTCAGCCTATTGTATAGGTGTTGGAGCTCAGCTCAGGCGCGTCGTGCCTTAACCTTCTTGGACAGTTGCCTTCCTGACACCTTGTATGGCAGCCGTCCTGGGAGACACGCTGCGCAGATTTGGACCAGGATGTTATGGGCGATTGAAGAGTCGTTTGTGAACCAAATCCCGATGACTGGAGCAGTGGCAGACCTGGCCAAGGCATTCAATTTTTTGCCGCGCCTGGTGGTGATGAAATTGGCGGCTCATGTTGGGATCCCTAGCAGGGTCTTGTTGGCCTGGACTGGGGCACTGACTCAAATGAAACGAAGATTTCAGTTGCGTGACTCACTGTCTGCTGGCTTGAGAAGTGTGACTGGAGTGCCAGAGGGATGTGGACTCAGCTGCGTTGCTATGGTCCTTATTGATGTCTGCTTTCATTGTTGGATCCGGGTGTTTTTTCCGCTTTGCACTCCTGTTTCTTTTGTGGATGACTGGCAGCTGATGACTTGCAATCCGACTTTGCTTCAAGGGGCTGTGGAAACCATGCACCGGTTTGCTGATGCGATGGACTTGCACCTGGATGAACGTAAAGCCTATGCTTGGTCCATTTGTCCAAATGGCCGTAAACTCCTGCGCAATCAGGGTTTTACAGTGGTCCTTGGAGGACGGAATCTTGGTGCTCACCTTCAGCTTGCGAGGAAGCACACCAATGCTGCCCTACAAGACAGGGTCAAGGGCATGGGTGACTTTTGGCCGCGTCTTCGATTGTCTGCCTGTAGGTATAAGACAAAGATACGTGCCCTTGTTGCCTCCGCGTGGCCTAAGGCGTTGCATGCAGTAGCAGCCACTGAGGTAGGAGATGCGGTGTTTCATAAGTTGCGCACAGGAGCAATGAAGGGACTTGATGCAGACCAAGCTGGCACAAATGCATGGCTTCAGCTTGGCCTTATTGAACCTTGCATGGTCGACCCCCAGTGCTGGGCAATCCTGCAAACCTTCCGATGTGTGAGAGAATGTGGGGAACACCGATATGTCCGGCACATGATTGCGTCTTTGGTTGCTGGGGCGGAAACTCCTCCCGCCAACAGTTTTACCACCACACTGTTGACAAGATTGCAAAAGCTAAGCTGGCATGTCTGCGACAATGGTGATATTGTGGATTTCTTTGGACGATTTTGCTTGTTTCGAGTGTCCTTTTCTGAAGTGCGTTTCCGGGTTCAATGGGCTTGGCAGCAAGTGGTAGCACAGCAGGTCCAACACCGCCCAGGTCTTAGCTCTCTGTCTGGAGTTGACCCTAGTGATACAAGGCTTTGGTTAAGTACCTTAACATACGATAACCAGGAATTGTTCAAAAAGTGCCTCAATGGCTGCCACATCACCCAAGACTGCAAGCAATATTGTCAGGAGGGGGGATCCGATTTGTGCCCGTATTGCCAATGTGTGGACAGTCGTTTTCATAGATTTTGGATTTGTGAACATTTTGCCTCGGCTAGAGGTCAGGTGAGATCTGATGCTCTTGCTCTGGTATCGCAAGCTCCGGAATCTTTGACTTGTTATGGATGGAGTCTCCGACCTGTCACGGCCCAACGTTGGTATGCCATGTTAGGAGCCATCCCTGAACCGATGCCACTCCTTTTGAAGCCATGTTCTGGAGATTTGCACCTGTTTACCGATGGTAGCTGCCTCAACCAGCATGAGGTATCCTGTCGAATTGCCTCGTGGGCTGTTGTTAGGGCTGACACTGACGGGTTCAGAGGTGAGATTCTGGACAAGGGCCCGTTGCCAGGGATTCTTCAGAGTGCTTATCGTGCTGAAGTCTTTGCTGTCCTGCGTGCGCTTCAACTTGGCCGGCAACATCATTTAAAGGTCTTTTTGTGGACTGACTGCAACTCAGTAGTGGTGCGCCTTAAGAGGCTAGTTAGGGGTCAGAAACCACGCCCTAACAGCCCTCATGCTGATTTGTGGACGGAGATCTTTTCATGCTTGAGTGACTTCCCTGAGGGGGGAGTTCAAGTGACTAAGGTCGTAGCTCATCAATCCCTTGATTCTGCAGTCAACCCGTTGGAAGAGTGGTGCTTTTTCCACAACCAATTTGCCGATAAGGCTGCAGTGGCGGCTCAGCGTGATCGTCCCCCACAGTTTTGGGACTTTTATGCCCAACATGCCCGTGCCACTGTTGCTAGTAGGGATCTGTCGAGAAGTGTCCAACAGGTGCTACTTGCTGTTAGTCAAGCTGTGGTTCGTGATGATGAAGCACATGAAGTTGAAGAGCGAGCTGACATGTGTGCACAACCGGCATTTCCTGAGGAAGCGGGGCGGCCGTTACCCGCCATTGCTATACCTCCTGCAGCGGTGCGTTGGTACGGAGATGTGGTGGTACGTAACATCTTCTCGTGGTATTGGCTCAGTGTTTTTGGCTCCACCTACCCTGTGGTTTGGATGTCGCATTATCAGCTTTACATCGACTACATGATGTCTGGTGAACATGGCCCGGTCAAGTTTCCTCATTGGCAGGCCGGTGGTGATGATCCTGCTTTTGATATTTTGGCGGTTCCATTTCAGACCAGGACTAGGTGGTTTGCTAGAGTGTTGAAGGAGAGCTTACGGCACCACGGTGCTGGTTTCCATTACCAGTACTGTAGGCCAACCTCTCGCAGTTTGCACTTGCACACTGGATGCCTAGCTGTTCGTTGGGATCCGGCCCGGCTTGCGGCCATCGATGACTGGATCTTGCAGCGTTGCCCTCAGGGTGTTTGGAGGACCACGAAGGCGCTTGCCTCGTTGCCGTGTGCGGGGATTGATGCCAGATTCCCTCCTGTTTGTCTCACAAGCTCCTAGGTTTGGACACCTCAGACGCAGGCTGTCGACGCCAGACTTCGGCAGCGTGTTGCCCAAATGGAGACCAAATGGTGGTTTGGAACATTAATTTTATTTTTCCATTCAGTTGGGAATGTCATCATCCCAACTGACGAACTCCATCATTTTTCAGAGGGGTAGGGCTCAACCACCAACCAGCCAATAATATCCCATTAATATTCCATATATATATATATATCCCATTAATATGCCATATATATATATAAATTCCCATCAATATCCCATCTTTTTCTGGGAATTGAACAATATCTCAATAATTATATCCCACCAACCATATAATAACCATATAATAACAATATAATAACCACATCACAACCATATAATAACCATATAATAACCATATATTAACAGTATATTGTTGGTGTTTTCTATTGCGCAAATCCCCGGTGCGTGAATGGTGTGTGATTTCTCAGCCGTTGTTCACAAAAAGGAGAATGGTCCTGGACGAGTTCAGACCAGATGTGGATTACAACCAGTACTGAGGCCAGTTGTGGCGGCTTTCTGGCTTATATACATAAATATATAAATATATTATATATATAACTGGTTGGTGGTTTCAAACATGAATTTTATTTTTCCAAATATATGGGATAATCCTTCCCAACTGACTTTCATATTTTTCAGAGGGGTTGAAACCACCAACCAGTATATAATTATTGTATATATGTATATGTATAGCTGGCCTCAGAAACCCGCCAAATGGATATTAATGGAAATCAATGGAACATGTACCCTCTGGTAATTTAACATAGCTATGGAAAATCACCATTTTTAATGGGAAAATCCACTATAGATGGCCATTTTCAATAGCTATGTTAGTTTACCAGAGGGTATTGATTATGAATGGCATGTTGAATTGGATACCCTCCGGTGTCTTCAAACATTGGCAGGGAAATCCGAAAAATTCCTTTAAATCTGGCTGTGTTTCTCAGGAGATCGAACTAGAGTTGAGGGATTTTCAATTTTTTCGGAGAGGACATTGATAGTTCAGTAGTTACTATGGGCATAAAGGGCGCTTAGAAAAATGGAGATCATCCCAATTTTTTTCTGTTTTTTATTGTATGATCCCAAATTGTATTATTCCCATGCTGTTTTTTATTGTATGATCATATGATCCCAAATTGTATTATTCCTATTATATTCCTATCATCTATATCCATCACATTCCATGACCATCCATTTTTTATTGTGTCTCATTGCGATTCTGATGGATGGTGATGGAATGTGATGGAGATGATAGGAATCAAGTGGATGGGTTTCGACATGTTTCGACTAGATATGGTGGAGGAAACAAACTGCACCCCTTGGTTTCATACATTTGGGATCGTTGGGATAGTGCCGAAACAAGAAGACCTGGTACCTCCTTATCTTCATACATAAGGTTGTTTGCAACTTCTTTGCCCCCCTACTGTATGGTCTCATCCTTTTTTCATAAGATATTTAATCACACTATCTCATAATCATATAGTCATATAGTCATAGTCACCTCACTTTTGGGGTTTTCCTGAACCTGCCATTTCCAATCCATTTCCCCGAAGAGTTGGGAGGGGGATGGCCATCTTCATGCGCGTGAAGATCGTTGGATTGGTTGGAGAATAAAAGCAGGAAACCCCCATATCAAACATGGTAAAATCTATGGTGCCCCCATATAAAACGTGGTAAAATCTATGGTAAAACCCATGGTAAACCCGATTTTCCCTTGAAGCAATCCATTCTGAGAAGAACTTGAACAAATGGCCTGACCTGAAACATCGCCAAATTCCAATCTGCTGTCTGAGATGGCAATTTGAAATTCCCGATAAATGGAGGTTTCAACGGTGAAAACCATAGGACAATCATGGAGAAAGATGGGGAAATCCGAAAAATAAATGGAGGTTTTATGAGAACATCATCTATTAATGCTGGATTTTCCAGCAAGCCATGTTTGATTGGAGGGTAACGGTTGCTTTTTTTGAGTCTTTCTTAGTGGCAGTTATAGCAACCTCCAACAAGATGGATTTGAGGATTTGAGATGATGATTTGAGTCTAACAAGTCTTTTGGGCTAAGCATTTTAGAGATAAAATGACGATCATTTCTATAGATAACAATGACCAACATGATCAAAATATGATCATTTTATGACTTTAAGATCTATAGACTCTATATGATGATGATCATTTTTACCGTGAAATATATGAAGCGTTTCGCGATCTTCTTGAGGGTCACGAACAGTCCAGATGTGACACCCAACCAGTTTGGCACCGGGATCCACTTCTGTTTTTGGTGGTGGATGTCCAGGTGGGGGTTCATCCAGTTTAACTGCTAGGTTCTTGGTGGTCACATGAATGGTATGACCTAACAGTTCTTGAATAAACCAACATGTTTTTGTTGGTAGACTATTAATCTTAGTAACATTAGTTGATATATCCAATAGCGGATATGTGTCCAATAGCTGAGTTATCCAATAGTTGTAGTAACATTAATAACTAAGTTGGTAATCATAAGTTTACTATCCAACTCATTAACGCTTGTAAGACAAACCGACACACACACAACTGAGGGGCACCACCTTTTAATTTTTCGACATGTTTGAACACTAAAAAGACCTTGGATCCTTCTGGCCACAACGTGATGAAGATGCACAGGTCTTTACAGTCTAGAATTTCAAGCTGACAGTGAGAAGACGTATTTGCGAGCTTTCCAATGTGAAAGGGAAGTCTGTGTGGGTCAGAAGCCCGGTGGGGTGCGGAAATCAACCCAAGAGTGGGAAATCGATAGTTCTAGAATAGTACCGTACGGCACTCTTGGCATCTGCAAAATCAAGATAAATCAACTAAGAACCATCCTGGAAGTATACTTTTGACATCTTTTGACCCACCAGATGGAGGTTTCCTAAGTCATGGGAGTCCTAAATCCTCCATTTTTATATGGGATTTTTGATTTTCCCTTATTTTTATCATCCGGTTCTTGGGGATCCTCCATTTTCAGGAAACCTCCAGATGACACACATGGATTCCATTCCATATCGCTTGACATGTCCATGGCGTCCCGTTCCGCCATGGTCGCCATGGTCGCGACAGACGAAACAGGCTCGGTCAGATCGGTCAGAGCCCAGCGTGGCGACTTTTGAAGAAAAAGGAAGCAGTTGGAAGCGGCCATGGGCTCCATCAAGTCTACCTGGTAATCAAACATATAGTGGATGGATGTGGATGGCTGCGAAATCCTGCACCAGTCGATAGGTGGTTTATCTCATTATTTATAGGGTTTCAACATGTTTCAACCATCCTTTTGATGGTGCAGGATTCCTTCCATCCACAGTAGTACTGGAGAATCATGGGCAATTCCCGTATAAATAGGTTGTAATGGAAAAAGCATCGAACTATTTGTGAGGGATTTTCCACCCATGTTAGAGGCTAGTCCATTTTTTTCAACACAAAAGCGGCAGGGTGATTTTCAGCCAGAAATCGATGGCAGGAAGGGATTGGGATATTCCACCTGGCTGCCCCCACCCTGATCTTAGCGGCAATTTGGCGGATTTTTTCTGACAGTTCCCAGTTTTCGTGTTGTTCGTTAATGTTCTGAACAAGTTGAAGGCACAGAGTTGTCAAATCATTCTCAAACAGTCTCAAGCAAAACCTTGAAGGGTTCGTTCGCGTCCTTGAGCTCATTGACATTCATTGATTGACCTTGCAGTAGCACCAGCAGACTTCTATCCTCGAGCGTTTATTTTCTAGTCCCCCAAGAGGAGAATCATTATCTTGGTCAAATAATAAACGATGTTTTGTCAGGGGAATCATTCCACTTCTTTCTGCTTTTGTGAATTAATTATAATACTTTGCGTAGACAATTTTTTCTTGAAGGTCAACAAGGTTGCCCCAAAAATGAACATGTTTATCAACAAAAATGTTGCAAAACTCAAATCCATACCTTTCTTGGCAAAAAAGGTGACTTGTGAGCATCGCCATCGTACCAGTGTGTTGGCTTAGGTGGGTCCTGAGGGGTAAAGCTACGAACAAAATGGGTGGTAAATACATTTGATTTTCATGGGGACAGTAAATTGACGGTCTAGGTATATCCCATGTATGAAACTTACCAACCATCCCACTGATATAATATATATATATACATACATGTACATCCCCTACATTCCCTTCTATATAGAGTGCATCTCACTGACATATCTCACTTACTCTATCACTTCAGGAGCCAGACTTCCATTGTTTATTTTTCCCACCTCCATGCAGTCCATGGTTTTCCAGTGACAGGGTCCTCGGATGCCACACTGGATTGCTTAGACCAGCAGGGAGACCTGGTAGACCTGGTAGACCTGGTATCTCGGGCCATGTTCTCAATGGGAATTCCAGGATCCGATTGATTGGAGGTACCTACCATATAAGGCCTATTTATCAGGCCTAAATTTCAGTGAATATCCCCAGAATTCATATTGGTCTGAAATATGGTACTTACTAACGTACCTCCATTGAATCGGATCCTGAGTCATTCCCATTGATGTTGGGGCGCCCCAAATTGTCAGCAGCGCAGCGTCGGACAACGGGAGCCCCTGGGAGCCAAGGCCTCTACAGCCTCAAGATTTGGTGGCGTTGGCGACGCGATCCTCATCGTGGGCGGAGTGGTGCCTGGGAGATATGAGGAGATGGGGATCCTGGAAATATGAGCATCCTGAAATGGGGAGATGTTCCAAACAGTTTAACCATCGAAAATGCTGGTTTAACCATCAAAAAATTGATTTCACCGTCAAAAATGGTGGCTTCACCCTCAAAAAAGGTGGGATATAATGGGGATATAATGGGGATGGGGATATACTCAGAGTTGCTCCAACCCATTTTAGGGTAAGTGATAGCCACCAGTGGGGGGGAAATATATAGGACATTTTACCCCTACAAATCTACCCAGCTTCCCCCAGTATTACATGGGGTGTTGGGAGCAACGTGTGAATGGATTTCGAGCACCCCTCCAACAAATGCAGGAAAAGTGAAATCCTTTTGTGGTACATAATTGTTTTTTCTATCCTTTGTTGGGGTAGCAAGTAGCAACCTTTAAAAATGTGCATTTATTCATCCAACATGAAGGTTTTACCATCAAACATGATCAAAGATGTTTTGTTTTTCTTCTTCTTCTTTTTGATTTCCTCCTATATAAACAAATGGAGGTAATAAAACGAAACATTTATGGGGAACGTAGATGAACGTAGTGGATTACAGGGGTGTTTACCCATTAACGTTTGGAAAAAAGAGAGTCATGGGATTCATGGAAGAAGAATATGGATTTATTTCATGGGATTTTTGTTATTGGTGGATTCAATGGGCTTTTTACCATGATTTATTGGGGTTATAAGCATCATACTTATGGGTAGATCGTTGGCAACTTGACAGCTGATGCTTGATTGGTTAATTTTTGGAGAGTTGTTGTATCAAACTTATTGGGGATTATGATAAGCCATAGATGGGAAATCTATCGACCAACTAGTATAGCGATTTGTTGATCCCCTGCTAAATGGGGGGTTCCTAAAATGGGGGGTAGCCCCAAATCACCCAAGTTAGACCATTTTAGTATTGAAACCCATGGTTAGCTAAGGTGGTGCCCCTGTTTGGAATCGCATTTATGGTATATCGGTTCTGATGGAGTTTATAAACTAACACACATAATTGGGGGGAATGTTTGTTGGAGATTATACCCCCCAATAGTTGGGCGATATTTAATTAGGACATATGCCAACCCCTGTGGGATATAGAACTGATGGCATATATATATAATATGTACAGTATATAGAATCTGGATATAACTGGTATATAACTGGCTTTATTGCCTTTGGTGAACAAAGATGAGATAGACCTGCCCAGCTTATTTCAGTCGGGTCATCATCTAAGATGGGCCATGGAAACTGGCTTGGACATTGGGAGTTGAACTAAGGCAAGATGTATTGTTTCAAATCCTAGTAAATGGTGGACAACAATAGAAAAACTGTATTTATTAGAATGCACAGATGCAGATTATTCATTGCCAGCTTAAAATGCGAGGGATTCTGATATGGGTCTACCATGGTTTGGCTGGATTTGTTGCACAATTGCGTATATGTTTTCTGTCTGAAAACGATAGCAACCTCTTGAGTCAATTTCCAGGTCCTCAAATTTTGACAAGTACCAAAATCAACCCCTTTTTGTTTTGGATCCAATTTGACCTGAAAAAAACATAGAAACTACGTAAATGGGGTTGGCTCAGATTTATTTACCCGTGACTTGGATGGTGGGCCTCGAATTGCTGCCGGCTACCCATGTTTCATTTCATGTTCATTTTTTATTTTCGGGCAAGTATCCGCAAGAACAAACACCTCCCCTGAAACCCTGGTTCAGTATTGAATTTGTTCAACTAGAACCACGTAGGTATCCGCGTCAGGTTGGTGGGAGAAGACAAGCAACTGGCTCCGGTGCACATGAGGTGCCTGTCGTAACCTCTAAAGCGATCCCTGCAAAAGCTGTCATTTTGAGAACAAAAAAGGCGGTGGGACATCCATTTTGATGTAACTGGTGTACTTTACAATTTTTATGGGTCAACCAACTGATTAGATACTAACTAGTACTTTAGTTATCTTTAATTTTTTGCTATGGGAAAGTGTACTAACCAAGTAAAAAATAGTTTTTTGGCAGGTATCTATAAGATTCACCGTGTTTATGGAGTCTTTACAGGTTTACCATAAATGTCGATGGAATTCCATAGGTCATACGCTAGAGAAAATGGGTTGTGAAAACGTAGTGTGCTTTACATCCTTAATTGGGATACTCCATCGTTGAAGTACTTAACGATCACCGTCACGTTAGACATCCGGAAAACCTCGGGACTAGCGTGGCGATTCTTCGTTGGTTGCAATGTGGTAAACCCAATCAGAAACCATTCCCAATGACTTACCATTTCTGTCGATAGGTTATCGAATCATACCATTTCAGGATCCTCCGGTAAAACATGGCAATATTTAACCTCCGGGGATTTCCCCTGGTTTCCCATGGTTTCCCATGGTTTCCCACTATGGGTATCACCGTGATATTCCCATGATCTCGCCGCATCCCCGGAAGCCGCCGCGTTCCTACGCTCCGCGTAGGAAGTTGTCCAATGCTTCCTCGGCATGAGCTTTTCAGCATTGGCCTCCACCGAAAATTCCTGCTGGTCGACTTGAAATGACGAGAAGAGGGGCATTTTGTCCTTTTACTTCTAGGAATCTACCTATTCTAATTTACCTATTTATTACATATCTATTAATATATACCTATCTACCTAGGAAAAATAGAGGGGCCGGTTTGGTATATGATCTATTCTCATGTAGCTATTGGTTGGTTTTCATGCGGGAATCCTCTACTAATAAACCAACCAGCGGGGGAAAGGACATCTATGGGAGGGACTGACTTAAAGATTACCCAAGGACATCCAATGTCCCATCTAATCTACACCTTGGAACATGTCTGAATGAAGTGATTCGGAGTCAGTGCTAGTTGGACAGAAAAACACATACTTAATTTTACATCAAGGCCAAGCCTTAGTTTCGGCAAGACTGACCTTCATAGAATTTATGATGGACCTACACAGATGCCACCATTCAGAAGCCCCCGACCGTACTGCAGGTTTACATCATGCCATCATGTATATATTTAAATACATGTATGTATACACATGTAATTATATTATATTTGCATATGATTGCATATATATATAATATAAATATAAATAAATACGTAAATATAGGCATGCATGTAGATATAATGTAGAGAATCTTTGGTACCAGCATTGGAAAAGGGTGGGGACCACCGCTGCTTGGTTGATGTACCAGTAGTGCTGTTCGCTTCAACGCCAACAGCGGCACCCGGCCTCAATGGATATATACATGAAAAACCAAATCCAGCAGACAGCCATCAAAAATACAAGATATATACTGTACATGGTCCCAACTGACTTTCATATTTTTCAGAAGGGGTAGGTATACCACCAACCATATATATATATACCTTGTCCATATTTACCAAGCATTATTTACCAAGCATTTCCAAATACAGGCTGTATTCAAGATATTGGACCAGATTTACACATCAGCACGGGTATTTACACATCAGAACGGGTTTTTAGCCAAACCCTTAAAATTCCCTTCTTTTAGCTTAAAAATGATGCAAACCACAACCTTGAACCACGCCCCATCCCACGCACAGTCCAGAAGCAAGCCAACATGTCCTTAATAGCGACCTCACTGCGACCTCATTGGAATCCTGGTTAAGGGAAATCATCCCCAAATGCACCAATTCAGGTGAGGGAAAAGGCCAAAGGGAAGATCGGCCTTAATTCAGGTCAGTGAAATACTATAATTTACCCAGATAGTGTACATGGTCCCAATGTTATTTGCACCACCCATATGCATATAGCATATTTGAATGTATTTGATCATACTTGGTGCCAAATTCTCATCTATTTTGGTACGAAAAATCTGATTGTGTCGCAGCACTCTGCAACCCAAAATCCATATCCAGATATATCCAGCATAACTCACATTCGATCAGAACCAGATGCAATCAGGTCACAGGATGATCAGGATGGCACTGGATACAATGAGACTGGGGGTTCCAATGGTTCCAAGAGATCTCCTCCAAGAGGAGATGAAGGCAATGGCCACCCCCAACGACCCCCAAAAAAAGGTGCTTGGAGCATTTCACGACGCGTGGGTGATCGTAAGTTGGAGGATCATCGGTATTTTCGGGATGACACATCAAAAAACCATCAACGAGACACAGATTCGATTGGGTTTGGTCAAACTTTAGACTTGGGATCCAATTTATACAGTTGCTTCACTGACTTGAATTTTGGAAGACTCTGTATGCTGCTTTTCTGCTTGCTGACTTGGTGATTGGCTTCATGAAACGATCCTTGCTTGAAACGATGGTACTGAACATTCCTTAACCTATATTCCTGGAATGGGTTCACTTGTAACGAGCTACTGGAGATATGTCATGGTTTAAGATCCATGTGCATGGTTCAGTTTCAGAAACTATGTGAAACACATATCTGGTTGGTGGTTTGGAACCAGGGTCCTGATTCGTTGTATTTTATCATTCTGTGGACATGATTAAAACAAGTTAAAACCTACTTATCACAAGTGGTTAAACAGTTAAACACTGGTAGAGCCCACTAGAACCAGGGCTGCCCCAACTCCAAACCATTCGAAGTGCAAAAATAGTCAATGAAATGGGGGGGTTCAATGGCTCATAGCCTCTTTAATTAGCCTGTGGGAACCACCCCCTTTTTCGGTGGCCATGGGGCCACTTTTTGGAACCCGCTCCGCTCCGCTGCGCCTCAGCGTTCAGCTCAATGTTGTCCATCGTGGCCACTGAGTGTCATGGCCATCGCCTGAGATGTTGCCGTCGTATAGTCGCAGTCGTAGACGTAGACGTAGTCGTCATCATCGTGGTGGTGGTGGTGGCAGTGGCAGTGACAGTGGCAGTGGGAGTGGTAGTGGCAGTGGCAGTGGCAGTGGCATTGGTAGTGGTAGTGGTGGTAGTGGTCGTAGTGGTGGTAGTGGTGGTAGTGGTGGTAGTGGTAATGGTAGTAGTTGTGGTGGTCGTGGTGGTGGTAGTAGTAGTAGTAGTAGTGGTAGTAGTAGTGGTAGTAGTGGTAGTAGTGGTAGTAGTGGTAGTAGCGGTAGTAGTGGTAGTAGTGGTAGTAGTGGTAGTAGTGGTAGTAG
>Ga0126342_10012773_pt1 | contig 14943 bp, 16 predicted proteins | sample Cyp1metagenome_FD_92528 | JGI IMG/M metagenome (GOLD analysis project Ga0126342, IMG submission 92528) | Coral microbial communities from Lord Howe Island, Old Settlement Bay, Australia - Cyphastrea 1 metagenome | ecosystem: Host-associated > Invertebrates > Cnidaria > Coral ...
CTATCTTTTCGCGCATCTACCTCTTCTTTCTTCTGATCTTTTCTCTTCTCTCTGCCTCTTCCCTGCTCTGCGTTTCAACTGTCCATATTGTCGGAAGTTTAGCTTCTAAACTTCCTTCGATTATCTATACCCCGAATTACCCTGAGCTTTGCACACTTCAGTTCCATCATCTGCAACGAGAAATCCAAAACCTTTCTCTTCTTTCCATGCTTTCACCTGGCGCAGCGAGACGGCCTGTACTTCTGGGTTGCGAGCGGAACTTTTTCAACGTCTTGCTTCTTTGCAGCACCTGTAAGGTTGCAAGGCTGCCCCCAACCGGCCCAGTCCTTGCCATGCAATTGCACGTTGGCCTGCAAATTCCCAGAGCCTGCAAGTTGTGCACCACATTGTCGCAAATGTACATATTGTACATGACATTTCGACTAAGGAAACGATATCGTCACATATTACCAAACTAATGGCTAAAAAAACACCACCAAATTCGGCAAGCATTGGCCTTCGCCATTTGCATCTGCAGCTTGCAGTGATGGAACTTGTGCTGGGGGTGGAGGATTGATCTCAGGCGCCCTGGCCAACATCTGGATGCTCATGCTGCATATATCAATGCATATCACATCATGTCATTCTAGATTTCGACCATGCAACTCACAATGCGCGCCTCTGATACCCAAGGTCAGCCCCAGAAGCGTCCGGCACAGCGGAAACGTCTACGGAAGATTCCATTTCGCTGCCGCTCAATCCGGGGCAGAAATGCTGTGTGAGTCCAATGTGGTGATTGGAATGAATTCAGCGCCCGGTCAAACTCCCATCGTCTATGTTGTGTTGCATGACTTTGCATCGATCTGAGCAAAAAAACACAAATGTGGAGAACTTTTACTAAGATCATGCGTATCCTGTAAAATCTACAAGCACAATCTGAACCTGGACTTGGCCCGCATGCATTACTCAGATGATAAACATGACACATGTTCCACAACCTTGAGCCAATTAAGTACCTCAGTCGAATAAATGAAAAAATGGACTTGGAAAAATGGGGGGCAAACTGATTGAAATCAACCGAATCAGTTTGAGTTTCACTATCTGGACATTAGTGGTCACAGTCGCCATATCGAGTCCCTACATTCTAATTTTTTAAATACTGGTCTGCGCACGAAGATCAAATTTGTCTGCGCGGAGTTTCAGTTTGAACGACTGTAGGTGATTGTGTGCTGTGTTAATGTTTCTCACCGGGCAGCAGGCATGAACAAAAGAAACAACGAAAACCATCGACCTTCTAGTATCTAGTAGCCGAGTAATGAACGATCACGTGAACAATCAATTGGTCATCGTGACTGCGATGGCCCATGAATGTCCATGGTGACAATAACCATCAATAGCCAACAGTGACCTCTGCTGTTGTCGTTACTGTATCTGTATCTCCCTCAAACCGCAAAACTGGCCCTAAACCCAGCAAAGCAACTCCAGTTTGCTTCGTATGCAAACTGCAACGTAAGGAGTGCCTTTATTGCTTCAGATTTCCAGGCTTGGCGCACTTCAGAATCTGATGATGGAAAAGCAACTATGTAATGGTGTGAATGGTGTAGTTTTGAGTTTTGGCAATGTTTTAGTTGGCATCGTGACCACTCCTGACCGTGCTACGAATACCAGTGGTTTGTCGCGCCGTGGCTGGACTGTCCCAGCGTTTCGTGATGCAAATGCACTGTGAATTTGTGGGGCCAGTTCATACCAAGGGCTAATCAATGTAATTTCTTGAAGGTGCAAGGTTTGATAGGAATATTCATGCTGATAGGGATGGGTAAGCGCCAATTTGGCATCATTCAGATTCGCGCTATCTCATTCAAATATATTCGAGCACATTTGGGTTGAACAAGTCTTTCGCACGGCCCCGGGAAAGATCAAACAAACATGCGTGGTTGCACAGTCTTGCTTAGCATGTTGTTGAACAAGTTTGGTTTTGTTTGGTATGTTTATCCGCATGTTGTTGCATTTTGCCGCATTTGTATCCATTTATTTGAACAAATTATTTTTTGAATGCCGTGGGTATCGTGGGCGGTTTTACTTGGACATATCCAATGAAGTTGTTTGTTTTCACAATGTTGACGGGAAACAACAAAACGTACTAATTGCAGACTATGCGCTGAATTAGATGAACAAAGAACGACAACTCAGAAAAAGGACGCGTACGGAAACGAATCAAATTTTGGCAAAAATAAAGGCAACTACTGTGTGATGAGTAGCCCCTGCACGAGACCCCAATCCACATTTCACGCAACATGAGAAACCCACAATAATGCCAGCAAAAAATCAAAACATACTTCGGTTCCGACTTGCATAATCTAATTGAATAGTTGGATGCCGATTGTGGAAACAACATCGCGCTGTGCCGATCCAACATCGTTTGCGATGAGACAAGCTTGCATGCAAATGGGTTTGAGGATGATCAAACAACCCTATGATGCGTCCGCAGAAGTTATTCCTATACACATGGTAGGTTTCACAGATGCTTGAGGGAACTGACCTTATATAAGGCCATCCTGGGGCATTCCATTTCTTCAGCATCCGGTTGGATCCTACAGCCCTTGCTGTTGAAAGTTCAAAGCCACAGCGGTGTGCAAAGAAAAGGGCTGGGGCTTGCCAAAGTGGGCGGGTGATCTTGAGCAGCAGAAACATTGTGTATCATTGTGTTGTGCAGTCAGTCCTAGTCTTAGTGCAACACTCTATGGATCCCACAGCCCTTGCTGTTGAAAGTTCGGGGCCGCAGCGGTGTGCAAAGAGAAGGGCTGGGACAATCCCAAACACCCCGCATCACCAAGCATTAGCAAAGTTGTGGCCATGCTCTCTGGGGTATATTGGTCGGTTTGAAGAATTAGGCTTTTCTTCAGAATAGCAGGAAATCGCTGACAGAGGCATTCGATTCGGCTCCTGGTCTTCAATGAAATCTTTTTGGTATTGGTCATGCACGAAGCCTCTTGAAAGTAAGCTTCTGATTGATTGATAACAATTTTCCTTTACGCCTTACGTATTCGCCAAAATGTGGCTCCGCCCGGGCGCAAGGAACTCAGTGAGCAGATTGGCTCACTAAGGGGTCCATGCACCAGCCGAACTGATGTCTGTAACTGCGCAAATCTGCGTCTCAAAGTCGCAGTCCTCCGATGCAAACTTTGAGAAGATGGCGGTGAGGAGAGCACGTCACCTGGTCTGACATTCAAAATTGCTGATTCAGCACCTGGTGCAGCATCCTCAGGCAAAATTAAGTCAGACCTCTGTGCAGCAAGAGCCTCACCAATCCTCAGCACCACTGTCCAGGTCAAAGCTATCAAAGCGGCCTCCCAGGCCCATCCTCACGGCAAACTGAGGGCAACAGTTGCCAGCATGATTGACAGCGGAAGCGCTCTGTGGTGTTCGTGTGGTTCGTCGCAAACCCAGTTGGACGCAAGATCGCAAACTGGAAAAACGTTCCTTCTCAGCGCGGGGTGTTTTGCAGTGACAGCGTTTACAATAGTTTCAGAAAAAACCACCAGACTTCCCCAACTGATACATATCCTTCCCGTAAGCAACCAGAGCATCCGAGACAGCTTCATAGTCCAGGGAATGTCTGCCAATCAACTCATGCAGAATTGTCCTGAGGTTTTCACGAGGCAAAGCATCAAGACGTCCTAGCCTAGGAGAACCCCCTCGCTTGCCCCTTGTTTGCCGCAGAATCATGCGGTCAACTTGCAATACATTCCCGGATCTCCAGGATGCTCTTTGAGTTTCACCACTTCCAGACGGCATCGTCCCCCCTAGCAGGACTACCACGAAAACAAAGCTCACCCAAAACGTATTTTGGACTATCTTACCCTTGTGCCACCCAGTCCAACTGCAAATTTAAAGGGGAGGCAAAACCGGAATGCAGCATCCACAAGGGATAGAAAAATCCAACATCCAGAGAGATTGTGAAAGGTTTGGCACAAGACAGCGAGGATGAAGAGCCGAAATCAACCAGCTGTCGCCTGTGAGAAATGATGCGAGCGCAGAGAGAGGCACTCCACCAGTCAGGAAGGAAGGCACTGACAATTCAGATGGCTTTGGCAGCGGCCCTATCTCTGATCGACGCATCTGAAGTGTTGAGCCGAAACCCGTAGGCAGGGTGGAGGTTGCCTGCTATTGTATATGCGCTAGCCCTAAGAAGGGCAGGACGCAGGCTGTGCACCGATGAGCGTCCTTTCACATGAGCTCCTTTGGCTTCTGGAGTCTAACAGGGCTGAGAACCTCCAGACTCCTCCTTCAATGGTGAGAGCTCGCAAAAGTCCAGCAACAAAACGGCCTTCAAAAATGTTGATGTGAGCTGGTCTCTGCCAGCGCCACTCTGACCCAACTTTCCACTCTGGTCGGAAGAAGGCGTCATTGTTGACAATTTTCTCAAGCCTGAGCTCAGCTCTACCGTCCTCCTCTTTGCTCCTCTGCCCCAAAGCTGCGGCAATGTGACCAGCAAGGAAGGCTGCAAGCTGGGGGTGGTAAACCGCGCTTTGTTTTGTCAGCTTTCTTTCGGTCCTGAAGTGTTTATGTCCAGCGGGGCACTTTGTGCTGAACTCTTCCATGGGCAGCCCCCACCCCAACAGCCTGAAAACTTTTCTAAGAGGACAGCCACAAGAATTTACAATAGCCTCAAAAGCACTCAATTAAAAGAAACTGCCACATGAGAGCCAAGCCATCTTTGACAAGTGCAGATGCTCAAGTAAGGCTATGACTCCATGCCTGTAGGAAAACCAAGCTTTTGCAAGCATCGAAAGGCGATAGCCCAGGGGCTGTTGGTACGATCGGCTCGATGCTGGTGAGAAGGTGGTACAAATTGGTTCACATGTCCGTGAGCCTACCCTCAAACATCATGTCGAATACCTGACAAGTTTCAGATCTTGCAGGTCATAGCGCCTGCTGCTGGATGGGTCGCTGGATGGACACACCACCAAGCCTTCTCTTGCAAATGCCTTTGAAAGATTATGAAAGTATTCCAAGCCTTCCGCACCTCTCAACTGCATCAAAGAAGAAGAAGAAGAAGAAGAAGAAGTCACACCCCCAGGCAGGCCCAGCACAGTCATCAACATCCACCATCAGTTGGCCTCGGGCTAGGTCGTCAAGCATGGTAAAGGCACCCTTTCTGTGCCGTTCGAGGGTCAAACTGTTTTGAGGTGAAGGTTCCCTTTTGCATTGAGGCATCTGTTGCTCAAAGCTTCGGGTGCACGGCAGAAGTATGTCGCTGATTGCGATGACCACAGGTCCCTGCCAGAACAAACTCCTCTGCCAAACGTGCAGGGTGGGTCAGGATCTCATTCTCATCAGAAGCAAGGGCGCGGGAGATGATGGGCATGGCTGCAAGCTTGAAGGAGAGGTAGGACATGGGGATCCTCTTGGCAGCAGGAGCACTGACAGAGACAAGGCCAATGTCACGAGCCTTCTTGCCTGAAATGACCTCAGGTCCTAATCTCTGGAAGATCTCCTCACCTCTGACATTTTCTCGTCAGAACCCAAACTTTGTGCCGCTTCTGCATCACCAAGGCATCTAAGGGAAGCTGCTGCAACATTTGGTTTGGACGCAGGCTCCGTAGAAACGCCGAAATAATCATCTACCACCGCGCCTTGCCAAAGCGGACGGCACGGGAAAAGGTGGTGTTTGCGCACCCAAATCTCCTCCGCCAGCAACCCTGCTGCAGATTGCTGCAGCTAATAGATTGCAATGCCCCACCAACGCAAACTCGACTCCAAGGTGGTCTCCTTGGAAAAGACTTTTGAAACCACGATAGGCAACCTGCTAGTTGGAACCCAGGCAGTTCTGGGCTTCATCCCATACTTATCACAAACCTGCTCTCCGCATGTCTCCGCCACCTCTGATTCCAACCTCTGCGTATAGTTCAGTTCAGCCAGCGCCGCTGAGCCCTCAAACTCCTCAAGCTTGCGGTCAAAATGGAGTAGGTTTGTGGCAGTTCATTCACAACTGACCCTTGCTTGGTGATAGAATTCTGTTCTGTCGGATGCACATCCAGCCTACTTGAAGCGCGTGGGGCAGTGCATGGACACCACACTGGATCCTGCTGGCAAAAAAAGGCTGATCCATCCTCGCAGGTGACGCTCGGCTCCATTCATCCACCCCACCTCCTGTCGCGAATCTGCCTGTTGACATCCACAGTTTTCTGAGCGTTAAACACTGCAGGAGAATTGCTCATGCGGATGCTCTGGAATAGTGCTAGGAGACGACGGGCGACCCGTGTCGAAGGATTGTATAAGTTCTTGGAAAGGCAGCCACAAGACTCCATCGATGAACGCTGAAAATTGGCAAATCTCAACCTGTAATTTTCCACCTGTCAGCTATGAGGTTTCTGCGTGGTACATTGGGTGCAAAAACTCCTGCTTCATCCGTTGGCTGACCAAATCGTTCCGAAACTGGAACATTAGCGTTCCTCTGATCCCTCCAACTCTTCAATCTCATCCTCCACGTCCTCCTTGGCGTAGACCACATTCCACGGCACCATTGAGTTGAATATTTTGCTTTAAGAAAATCAAGAGCAAACATCTCTTCACCAAAAGCACAAATACGATCACAATTAGGCCTGCCCCCCCAACTCATGAAAACTGCGGTGCCCGAAGAGAAAACATGTTGTATCTGTTCAACAGCCAAGCACCATGAATCACTGCCGAAGCTCGTAGGGGATGTTCTTGAGGAAATTTGATTCTCATCTTGGCTGCCTGGATACTGCGCTCAACCAAAGAAGTTCGACCTTTGGCATGCGCCTGGCTAGGTTGCAGCACTGTCTCAAGACCTTGAGGTGCTCAAATTGTTTGGGCAACAAGCATGCCCAACAAACATGCCAGCTGCTAAGGCAGGTTCGTTGTCAAACGCCAGCTCCACTTTGTCGTGGCACCCCAATTCGCCCAAAAAAACTCACAACCCCACCTCGGACAACCGATTGGGTTCTGCAGCGAAGGCTCAGCCGCAATGAACTTCGTCCATGCATCAATCATAATCAGCACATTCACAGTGCGAGAAACAGTGTCGATTCGATGTCACATTGCAAAGTTGGAAATGACTGTGCCAAGTTATCCGGAAGTATGGGCTTTTGATGATTTGATTTGCTTGTGGCCTGCATGCGCGCACTGCGTCACCTCGTGCAACTTTCTTTCCCTTGTGGTCGGTTGGGCAGGTGCATCTTGATAACGAGGGTATGGCTGCATAACCTCATATTATTCATCTCTGGCAACTTCCAAAGCTCGAAGGCGTAGAGAGGAAACATGAGCTGCACGAATGCGGTCATAGATCCTTCGCTTGGAACCAGCTGTGGAAATTTCAAAAAATCTTCCAACGGTGCGGAAAACCTCAGCTGAGTTATTGGGAGTCACCTGCACATCGTTCACGACAATGGCATTTGATGGCATCTGCTGCAGCATCTTTTTGAAACGGTGCGGCAATCTCCTGAAACCCAGGAATGATCACATCATTTCGCCCTTCATGATCACAGGATTTGTCTCCAAACCTTCCAAGGGAACATCGTCAGGATCAAGTTGTTATGGAGATTCAAGCTCATACGGTACGGTCCTTCAATGTTAGAGCCTCCAGCATCAAGCAGACCGCTAAGTGTGCCAACGTTTCTTCCTGTTTTGAAATTTGAGCACGATAACCTTTTCACCTTGGGCATAGCTCTCCAGATTTGGTATCGGATTAAAAGGATCATGAGTCATCCAAGTCCGAATGCTTGAAGCCAACCTCTACCACATACCGGCCATGATCCGCAGCTGCTGTTAACCTCTGCTGAACCAGCGTAGTTCGCAAACCAAAAGTTTCCAGCCCATGTAGGTATCGGATCAACCAGATAATCACCGACGCAACGCATGTAGGAATGTAGGGGTTGCCGTCAAGCACTTGCCATTGATTGTTTCCCCCGGTATCGGGCTTAAACTTTACTTCCAGCTTCACAACGGCCCGCACGTAGGCATGAAGTGAAATCATGCCCTCGTCCTCGGCTTGCTCAACACGACATACAAACGCTTTCATCGCCAAGCTGTCGCGTTGATAAAGCATTGGAACACGGAGTTCTTGGTCTGGGTTTCCTAGATTTGGTCCTGAACCATCATCCATGTGCTTGACACTCCATCCACTGTGATGCTGCCCGAGAGAAAGGATATTTAATTACAACCCCTCACAAAGGCGATGACACATACATGCTCCAACTCAATCTCTGTTCCGTCTCCGTCTCGTTCCGTGGCAATCACGCAGTCGCATTTCTCAATACGTGTGCGTGCCATGTTGGCCACACGGCAGCGCTGAAACATCAGAGCCGCTCCCGAAAATAACCCCCATGAGTAGCACTTACCAGTCGCACTGAAACCTCCAATGAACTAGTAAAGATTGGCAAACCACATGGTATTGAAAAGAGCCTGCGCACTGTTGAAGTTGTGGTAGAACAGGGATAACTGAGCCTGAGGAACTTGCCGGGGTCTCCAAACTGCACCTGTTGGACCATTCTGTTTGGGCATTCACGGGCCCAATTCCAGGCAAACTTACACTGCTGGGAGTCCACGTTGCCCTTGTGCTTGCCCTTCTTACCAAAATTTTTGCCCTCCGACTTCGTCTTTCCATTCTGCCTCGCCTTTCGCTCTATTGCCACGTTCTTTGCCTCTACCTCGGCCCCTTTCAAACGCACCGGAACCAAAACTTCCATAATTCCACCAAAGTTTGCCCTTCTCTTCGGGCTCATTTTTATATTTTCTTTTGCCATTACGCTCGAATTGTTCTCGAGGCTGTCCACCTCCAGAGCTCTTTAGCGACTTCAGCATTGATTCTGGTGTCCAGCTTTGTCGTCGCCCGCCATGGCCTCCTTGAGTAGCGGGGCCCCCACTGGTGGCGATGATGCTGCCAAAGTTTCGCAGTTTGACCATGGCTGTGCTGATCTTTTGGCAGCTGCCTTTGGTGGACGTGGAGAATGAACACTGAACACTTCATGAAACTCGAAAATGGATAGTGGATAGTGATGGTAGCCTCAATCGCCACTCCCGCGCTGAATGCATGATGGCCCCGGAGGCAACAATTCGAGAATTCTAGGGATAAAAAAACGTGCCACGCATGTACCGCAAACTGCGTGGAAGCCTTCGGCTACGCTGCGGAACGCCAGGTGCAAACCCGCGGTGGTGGGGGATGTCAAGATGAACGCATTGCAAGTGCAATCAACGCGGTGGAAATCAGCACAGCTGCAAGCAGCGCGAACGCAACCAACGCAAATGCAACCAACACAGATGCAAGCAGCGCAGATGATCGCAGATGCAACTAGTGCATGTGATAGCATGGCATGCGCTGTGGAAGTTGTTCATAGGGCTTAGGTCCCTATGATATTATGCAATTGGAATTAAACAGCTTCCAAAGGAGATGTGTGGCAGTGCTCGGAATGTGGCACGTGGCTTTGCAGTTTGTCAAATGATGTATTGGCATAGGTGCACGTTGAACAATCCTAGCTACATCGTTGACAGGAATTACACCCAGGAGATCCAGGTCGGATTAAATGATAATTAATTAGTTAACATTTGGCAAATGTTTTGCTGTGGATCGACAAATGAGATCAAATCAGGTGATCGAACGCATGGTTTTTTCGAAACCGTTGATGCCAACGAGATAAACGCAGCAGTCATGGAAACCCGGAACTATGGCATGAAGCAGTTCTTGGGACTCATGTCGGGGGAGAACGTAGATGAGTTGATTAGCAACCATGCTTGGTTCGCTCACCATGAGCCGCTTGGGCCTATGGAAGTGGATTGAACATACAACGTTGCCGAAAACTTCACCTTCTGTCAGGAACTCAACGAGGTTGGAGAAGGAAACAGTGGGCGTGAGAAAGGCGCGATTCGAGATGCAGTTGAAAGCATTGGTTTTCATTAGTTGTATGCCTTGTTGAATCGGCATGGAGGGCCAAGGAAACCAAACTTTTCTTCGGTAGCTGTCACTGCTTGCAATTGCGGCCGCGAATGCAGTTTCAGCGGCTGAGCGGACGATTGGCTTGAATGTTTCCGAACCAAGGACCAGCTAGCATTTCCCATGCTTCAGATGGCGGTGGACTTCGAGCTGCAACTAAGATATTGAAAAAATGTGACGTGTACACAGGGGAGGGCCCACTCAGTTTTTGCGGCTGGGAATTCAGTGTCTGCAGTTGTTTTAGCTTCGGGGACCCTCGCCTCCAGAACTAGTTTAGGTTGATATTATATAAAGCATTTTCAGCAAAAATCAGCCAACGACAGGTATCTGAATTTGATCAATCTTCTTAGGCGTATCAGTGCTGGAACTTATTGACGCGTTTTTCCTCAACTAAAAAAGGAACTGTTGATTGCGGAGGTTTTAGGAACCCTTGGCTGGCATCCAAATGTCAGTCCACGCCGTAGAAATGAACATGAAACATTTTTTTTCCCGATCACATCTGTATGAAAACGCCTCAAAATCCCTAAGCATGCATGATGGCAAGAGCAGTGTGCAATGTGCAGGATGGATGCTTGTTAAAATTCACCAAGGTCGTCTTGGGTTACTGACGCCATGATGGCGAAATACTTCTGCAACCTTCTGCCCATGCACGGTACGTTCCGGGCAACTGACGATGCTGTCGGGGGCCCTAAAACCTGGCCGCGGCGCGCATTGTTTGGAGGGAGGGTGCTCCTTTCGGTATTTTCGGTTTTGAAAATTTTGTTACTGCAACTAAGCCGGTTTTGCAAGCAGTATGGTTTGCAGACGTGCCAAGGGCTGAGTGCCCTGCAGCTGGTGCTGTATGGCAACTATTAAAAAGTTACGCCTCTCCACATTGGCTTAGAGTCAACGACCAACGACCGCCCGAGCAGCTGCCATGTTTCGCAGCTCCCCTTCCCGCTCCCTGCGAGAAAGCACCAAGCAAGCAAACAATCAAGCAAGCCAGCCAGCAAACCAGGAAACCAGCAGACAAGGAAACAAGCAAGCCAGCATGCAAAAACAAAAGAAAACAAAAAGCAAAAGAACCAAAGAATCAAAGAGCCAAAGGGCAAAAGCATGCAAAAGCAAGCAAAGCAAGGCAAGGCAAAGCAGAGCAGAGCAAAGCAAGGTGAAACGCGTGAGCTTGGCCCCTCCCAGGCCTTGATTTGCAGGCCTGGGGCTCAAGCCCCTCCGCCGCGACAAGGCGCTCACGCATGGAGGGGAAAAAGACCTGCGGAGAAAGCGTCGCAGCCCGCCTGGGGTTAGAATGCCCAACATTTTGAAAGCAAGGGAAAAATCCGCGGGCAGTGCCGCAACTTGGTGGTAGCCTAAAATTGGAGGCGGGTCCAAATCGGACGATTGCATGCCTGGTTCCAACCATAAAATATCCCGCCAACCAATCGATTAAATGCCATTTTGAACCCAATCATGCCCCCATGGCATTCGGTCTGTAACAAAAATTGTTGGTCAATGACGCAAACATGTAGGTATATACGCATGCCAACTATACCATATTTTCCGCCATTGCTGCCGCTTGTCGCGTACGGGAACCTTGAGGATCGGGACAACATCTTGACCCTGATCGGTGGGAACATTTATTGCCGCCTTCTGAGACTGTTTAATTTCCGTGCTCCAATGCCACGCCCCGAACAATGCCTTTTTTAGGGGCGGGTACCCCATGCTGGGCACCATCCCAGGCACGTCTCAGTGAGGCCGTTATGCCATTATCCAGGTATACTGACACCAACCATCTTGTAGATATCACTTGCATGGTAATTGATCAACATCTACCGTGCCCACCTGCGCCCTTTTTTACGGCCGGTTTTGAAAAAATAGTTGGCGGGTTTGGTGAAACTGAACATATGTGTGTCCGTACCCTTTTGCAAGGCAAATGTGTCTTCAATTTTGCAGGGTGTGAGCCGGTCTGTCTTTACTTTTGATTCCTTTTGACCTTTGAACCTGCATTTCGCCTTTCGAAAGCGCCCTTTTTGAAGCTTTGAGCCTTCATTTCGCCTTTCGGGGGTGCCCATATGTCACATCAAACATGTTTTTGGAAATTAATATCCTGATGTCTGACCTATGCAAATCCAGCCTTATAATCATCATAGTACCATTTCCAAAGGCTTTGTAAAGAACCATGCCCCCTCAAACAATCATGGACAATTTTTTTCCTGGGGTTTGACGTGCATATATGTTCTAGTGAACTCCCTCCTCATGAAAATTGTTTTCCTGTTGCCGGACATCTGTACACCACAGGATAATAATTCTGAAATATTTTGAGCCAAAATTATTTCCTCGGTTCGGACGGATGCTTAGCTACCACAAAGCCAGCCGGGCGCAGACGTGGCGACCGAAATTAAGTTCAAAGTGTGCGCGGCGCGCTACGGCGCATTCCATTTGGACATCGGAACGGGGGGGGAATAACGAAAATTGCACAACAAGTGATGCAGAATAATGCTGAAGTTTGCCTGTCTGTTGCCGTTTTGTTACGTGGATTGCCCATGCCCATGCTAAGACGGCGCAGCACGTGATGCCATGTGATGCTGAAACATTGCCTTTTTGTTGTGATTTTGTATCCACATCTGGTGATGCAGATTAAAATTTTGAAATCGCCGATTTGCACATGCCAGGGCCATCACAAGCAAAAAAACAATCGTCATCCACATGTCAGGGCTGGGAGCAGCGCGTTTCCCAACAACCTACATTTTTGTGCCTGCAAAAACGCTTCCAATCGCGATCCTAGAGCCATAACGAGGCTAACGCAGAATTCGTTTGACCTAACCGTGGCAATGTAGGTCTTAAGCACCTGTGCGACCACCAAGATATACCATGATATACCATATGGTTGCAGGTAGAACGGTACTCTCTCGTTCAAAAAAAAAAAAGAATTACGTGCCATATCGTGCCATAGAAGCATCCCAATTTCGATGTCCAAGTGGGCCACCCACGCAATTCAAAAAATTATATCAGGAAAACAACCTCCAATTTAGACAAATTTTGTTTGTGAATGGCCCTGCGGCCCGCACAGAAACAAACAACAGGCGTAACAGTAGCAACCGCATCGAAATATAAAAAATTGTAATGAAACGAAATGTTCTTGCGGAAAGTGTCTTGTTAACGGCGTGCGTTTCAGTGACTAAATGTTCCTCCTCCCGGCGCCGAAACGAGCTGAACCATGCTGAACCCATGTTGTTCTTCAGGCTGGTGTAGTTCCATAGATTTTCACTGCAACCCAATATCGAATGAACAGGGCATGTATGAAACGGAGTCAAGCTAACAATTGGACGAAAATCCGTCGTGACAGCGTTTTTTCCTCACTAACAGAAATACATTTTTGTGCTAAGAACATGGAGGATCTCGCCATAAAGCAGGATGATTCAAGATGTCATTGAAATGGCGTAACACAGAAACAAGGAAGGACCCGGGAGCGGTGTGGAGCAACTCGGCGACCAAACCAGTTTCATTTGCATTCCTGTTCCGTTTGAACCGCTTCAGTGCTGTTTTTTATTCTTCCATTGTCCAAAGGTCTTCCGTTTGAAACGCGAGTCTCGATGACTTAGTTCCTTTTCCGCGGAAAAGCGACGCCAAATCTTCCAAATCAAAAACGTAATCATTTACATAGCGGGGCGTCGTTCCGGACAATGTTTGCCAGTGAACCGTCGCGGTAGTGTTTTGCCACGTCGCCATGTTTTCGGAATCCATGATCCACTTCCCGGCCCACTCCGACGTGGAGACGGGGCTGAGCGTCAGCGTCAACTGGTGTGTAATCTTTGTAATTTGGTTTGAAATGACGTTGCCTTGCTCTTGTGAAAAATTAGCTGAGAACAAACTTAATCTCCTCGGCTGAGAGCATTGCAGATATGCAGTGGCCCACGCCCTTTCAAATTATCTCTCCTCCCAACGGTTTTTCAGAAACTCGTCAAGCACATATTTGTTTAACACGCATTATTTGTTTTCGCAATTTAAGATATTTTAAGGAAGTTCTTCAAGCGTTTATCCTGTTGACCTCACGATAGTGACGTTGGCGATGTGCAGCACCCAAAATTTGCAAGAATATATCCCGTTGACCACTGGAAATTAACGAGGGACACATTTTACGTAATTATTCAGAAAGTATATCCGAAGGTTGCACCGGCGCGAACTGAGAAACTGGATCTCATCTGTAGGACCTACCTTTTCCAGTTCGTCGAAAAACTTCGGAAAACGGGGAACGCTAAAGTTTGGCTAGCCGCAACTGACAAATACCCACCCAACAAATTTAATAAAAATCAATAAGATCATCAGTTGTGCACACATCAATTTTTCAATTTCCTCATTTCAGCGTGCGGTGCAGTCCATCATCGGCTTGACATATTGAATAGCTAGCCACATTTGAGTTATATAATTATGTGTAATTCATGCAACATCAAAATAATATTGTTGATATTCAAAAATAAGAATAAATAATAGTAATATATAATAGTAATAATAATAACAATAATAAAAATAATCATATATAACAATCATATATCATCATCATCATCATATATCATCATCATCAAATATCATGATATCATCACATCATCACATCATCATATCATCATCATCATCATCATCAATAATCACCAATCATCACCAATCATTATATATCATCATCACCATCATCATCATCATCATCATCAATCATCAATCATCATCATCATCATCACCAGCATCATCATATATCATCATCATCATCATCATCATCTCATCATCATCATCATCATCATATATCATCATACATCATCATACATCATCATACATCATCATACATCCTCATACATCATCATACATCATCATACATCATCATATATCATCATATATCATCATATATCATCATATATCATCATATATCATCATATATCATCATAAATCATCATATATCACCATATATCATCATATATCACCATATATCATCATATATCATCATATATCATCATATATCATCATATATCATCATATATCATCATATATCA
>Ga0126342_10012774_pt1 | contig 14943 bp, 11 predicted proteins | sample Cyp1metagenome_FD_92528 | JGI IMG/M metagenome (GOLD analysis project Ga0126342, IMG submission 92528) | Coral microbial communities from Lord Howe Island, Old Settlement Bay, Australia - Cyphastrea 1 metagenome | ecosystem: Host-associated > Invertebrates > Cnidaria > Coral ...
CTTCTCCTCTTGCCCTCTTGCCCTCTCCTTCTTTTCTATTTCTCTCTTGAAGGCGCGGGGCAGTGCCAACGAGACGGCACGAAACGCAACCCTTTCGCACGAAATGAGGTTCGATCGCCAAAAACTGCGGTAAAACTGCGATTTCAACTTGTCCGGCGCAACGCTTCCGCACGAAATGAAGTTCGATCGCCAAAAACTGCGGTAAAATTGCGATTTCAACGTGTCCGGCGCAACGCTTCCGCACGAAATGAGGTTCGATCGCCAAAAACTAGTGTAAAATTGCGATTTCAACTTGTCCGGCGCAACCCTTTCGCACAAAATGAGGTTCGATCGTCAAAAACTGAGGTAAAATTGCGATTTCCGGGTTCCAGTCGCAACCCTTTCGCACAAAATGAGGTTCGATCGTCAAAAACTCAGGCAAAATTGCGATTTCCGGGTTCCAGTCGCAACCCTTTCGCACAAAATGAGGTTCGATCGTCAAAAACTCAGGCAAAATTGCGATTTCCACGTTGTCGGGCGCAACCCTGTCGCGCGAAATGAGGTTCGATCGTCAAAAACTCAGGCAAAATTGCGATTTCCACGTTGTCGGGCGCAACCCTTTCGCGCGAAATGAGGTTCGATCGCCAAAAACTAAGGTAAAAAAAATTGCAATTTCTTCTGTGTGTAAAAGAGTCTGTGTAAAAGCTTCTGTGTGCTGTGTGTAAAAGTTTCTGTGTGTAAAAGCTATTGTGTGTAAAAGCTTCTGTGTAAAAGCTTCTGTCTGTGTAAAAGCTTCTGTGTGCTGTGTGTAAAAGGTTCTGTGTGTAAAAGCATCTGTGTGTAAAAGCGTCTGTGTGTTTATTTGCGTCTGTGCGTAAAACCGTCTGTGTGTAAAAGCGTCTGTGGTGTAAAAGCGTCTGCGTGTCCTAGCGTCTGTGTGTAAAAGCGTCTGTGTGTAAAAGCGTCTGTGTGTAAAAGCCTCTGTGTGTAGAAGCGTCTGTGTGTAACACCATCTGTGTGTAAAAGCGTGTTTGGTGTAAAAGTGTCTGTGTGTAAAAGCGTTTGTGTGTAAAAGAGCGTCTCTGTGTAAAAGCGTCTGTGTGTAAAAGCGTCTGTGTGTAAAAGCCTCTGTGTGTACAAGCGTCTGCGTGTAAAAGTGTCTGTGTGTAAAAGTGTCTGTGTGTAAAAGCGTCTGTGTGTAAAAGCGTCTGTGCGTAAAAGCGTCTGTGTGTAAAAGCGTCTGTGTGTAAAAGCTTCTGTGTGTAAAAGCTTCTGTGTGTAAAAGCGTCTGTGTGTAAAAGCGTCTGTGTAAAAGCTTCTGTGTAAAAGCGTCTGTATGCAAAAGTGTTTGCGTGTAAAAGTGTCTGCGTGTAAAGCGTCTGCGTGTAAAGCGTCTGTGTGTAAAGGAGTCTCTGTGTAAAACTCTATGTGTAAAAGCGTCTGTGTGTCAAAGCTTCTGTGTGTAAAAGCTTTTGTGTGTAAAAGCTTCTGTGTAAAAGCTTCTGTGTGTAAAAGCGTCTGTATGTAAAAGTGTTTGCGTGTAAAAGTGTCTGCGTGTAAAGCGTCTGCGTGTGAAGCGTCTGTGTGTAAAGGAGTCTGTGTGTAAAAGCCTATGTGTGTAAAAGTGTCTGTCTGTAAAAGCTTCCGTGTGTAAAAATGTCTGTGCGCAAAAGCTTCCGTATGTAAAAGTGTCTGTGTCTAAAAGCATCTGTGTGTAAAAGCGTCTTTCTGTAAAAAGTTCTGTGTGTGAAAAGCTATTTGAAAGATACGATGCAAACTATTGTCTTGTACTTGTGTTTTATTGCCTTGATACTACTCTTCTCGTCTGCCTATAACACATCTTTAATATATTGTTTTGTAATATGGTGTCTCCATACTAACAAGAGAAGACTGCTCCTCTACGCTCTCGGGCCATCCGTTGTCTAGTTTTATGTGGACGTCATGGAGAGAAATAAGGGATATATATATATATATAATGATATACAGTAAATATAATTCAAATGATATAAATATATATATATAATTCATAGAATGGCATATGGGCAGCAATCTGATGTTTGGGCTTGTCCAAACATGGTTGGCATACCCCTCATTTATGGCGCAATTCCACTAGGAAAAATGATGTTCCAGACCATCAAATTCGAGGATACCGTATTTTCAGACAAACCCATATGCCCTTTGGAAATCAAAGGCTGGTATGAAAGATGTCATAGGCGCTATTCATGTAGTCTTAACCCCAAAGAGAAAGGCTCCTGGGTGGAAGCAACGAAATACCAGAAATTGGGGGGGCATCAAAAGTTATTATTAACATACATTTACATCCATACTGTCACGCCTCAAAAGGTGACTTGTTGGGAAGTAACCACATGCCACATGCGAGATAGCCATAGCGTAGGACTTGCTCGGAGCAGTCACTTTCCCAGCTTTGAAGGTCTATTCTAAGCTTCCCCAGCTTCATCTTCCCCTTGAAAACATGTGAAGTTAATTTCAACCCAGCAGATTGAATTGATTGAATCGCTCATAAATTAGGTCGTTAATGCCTAGGCCAAATATGGCCTTAAATACAGTAGATTCATGTATATTCAACCATCAACCATCCACCATGTCTGTTGGTGCCTGAATTCAATATAGATTGCCCCCGGTAAAACGTCGCGATTTGCATCAACAAGAGCAGTGATTCCCAGAGACTATGAGAATCCCCAATATATTGGAATTTAATCCCCAAACTAATCATCAACCTACCATCATTGTCAGTTATATAATGTTAAGTTATATAATGTTATATATATATATATATATGTATATATATATCCAATGATATCCCCATAGTTTGGTGAAATCTTCTTTTTGATAATGACATATAATGACAATGACCAACTAATCAACCCTTCGGCCTTCGCCTTCCCCCGTGCATTTTGCCTGCGCATCTCTCCCCATCTCGCCGCTTCCCAACATCACCAGTGACGTGTTGGACAGCCCGGAGCCTTCGCCTCGAAGACGACAGTGGTGACACCGGTGACCACGGTGACCGCCATGGGATTTGTCATCAAACACGGCTGGCAATCGAAAATGGTATAGCAACCCGCACAAAAGATCTGCAAAGATGTGCTAGAACCATCTAGAAACCATGTCTAAGTTGATGAATCGAAGCGTTTCCGGCATATTCTTGGCATCTTATTGGGGCACCAAGAAACCCAAAAATTGCTAAAAAAAAATCCCCCGGAATTCATTCCATCTGCCAGGCAGCATTGCGGTGCCTGAGGTCGACAGGATTTGACCTGAGGTCAACATTTCAATGGCATCGTTTATAGTAATCACAAAGAAAGAGATTGAAACTATAGCGTAGCTTGTATAGCTAAGCTAGTAACCACCAAAAAATGGAAAGACAAATCCTACTGAGATAATGGTAACTTATTGCTCATTTTTGGGGTGGTGCTATAAATGAACAGCATCGAAAATATGAGTGACATCCGCCAAGATTTGTGTGATCTGCCATTGCGGAAGCCACGAACCAAAAAAGGCCAATCTGCCCCATATGCATCAGTTTTGGAGCCCTTTGAGACACTGGCCAGATTGGGTCTGGGAGGTCGGTAGTCCTTGTAGGCAAATTCGTAGGCCTGTCGACATGGGCCAAAGGGGCGTGAGAGGCATGGTTCTCCAACAAGAACAGCAGTTGGACATCCTTAACTCGTTTCGTGCTACTTACATGCCATCAACAAACATCAAATGATGGGCTCCTCAGCAAATAAAGATGGAAATATGGAAACATGGAAATGCGACCTGGTAAATATGGGGAACCAGGCCCAACTTGGTAAGAAACCTCGGGCACGAACCTCAGACGCAAACATCATTTGTTTGGCTCTGCTCCGCATGTTTGATCCTGATATTATTTATTTATTTATTTATATATATATATTGTATATGTGTATATATATATATTAATATATATATGTATCGATCATCCCCATCTTTCTTGGCAAACGTAATTCCCAAACAGAATTTTTGGTCCTGGCTGTATTTCACTTCCACTTTCTACCCATTGTAGGCCCATATGAGGGCATGCAATTCTTCAGCGACGGCAATTTTGTGATGGAAAAGTTGAAAATCTGCACACAAGGACAGAAATAAATCTGATCATCTACAACAATCTGGAAAAACTGCTCTACGTATTTGAGGGTTAGAATAAAGTCAAATTGTCTTAATCTCTTGGAAGAAAGAAGCCGTTCCATGGTAACCCCTCATATCCAAATTGGATTGTTCCAAAAGGCTTCATAGCCGTGCTTGTCGCCACTCTAATCATGGGATTTTTCCAGATGTGGTAAATCCAATAATTTTTAAAAATCCTCATGAGATCTCCATATTTTTTCGAAAGATATGCCACCAAAATTGGTTCATTCCAAAAAACCAGTGCATCCGACGATATTCCACTGTATCTGCTCCCACTAAATTTCGCATGGAACCCTCAGGAAAAATAGTAACAAGAATTTAACCCGTCCCCTGTGCTGGTCAAACGGTCAAATCCCAACAATGTTCCCCGGGAAAATGAAGAACAACTGCATTCCATATTGTGATTCAAGAATCTGGATCTTTTACCCAGAATGTGTTTAACGGTGAATCTGTTTGATACTCTTGCGAAAAGAATGTGGAAAAAAAACAGTTGCGTTGATAGGAATAAGATGGAATAAGTATCTCTTGGTTCAAAAAATCGGGGACTCCCAATTTCCAATGGATTACCATCTGGTTATTTAACAGTTCGCCATGGAAAATCACCATGCTATTAATAGGTAAAACATCTATTTTTATGGGCCATTTATACCATGGCTATGTTAGTCATAACCAATGGATTAGAACCTTAGTTTCCCCACTTGGATGTGGGTCAAAATGGAAGACCGATGTGGGACCACAGATGTTAGTCTAGTTTAGTATTAACATGTATTAACCATCCAATTATTGGGGTACCTAATTTTTACCCATACCCATTTTGTTGGCACCTGAAATTCCCAACATCAGACCTTGTAGATCCGCAAGAGATGCGAGCCCGGTGACTGGAAGATATCAGGGCCTCCGGCAAGACTATGAATCCTTGCAAGCTGGTGCACCCCAAGTTCTGTTGGTTTATAGACCATAGTGATTTATTTATATATATATATACTGTATAAATATATATATACATATATCTACCATGAACCCCAAGAAGTAGAGATATGTGATGCTTGAGAAGATCATGTTGCACGATGTTCACCGGCTCTGGTCGGAAACTCTCTGGGCTTTCCTCGGCTCGCCTTGCTGAGGTTTAGGTCCCACCATGAAGCACTGGCCCTGGTCACAGGCCAAGCCCACACCTCAGCATCCCTTGAGAGAACCTTGCGTCATATCCTTGGAATTTCATTGGAATATCAATAGGAAACCATAGGTTTTGATGGTGATGAAATCTGTCCAAGGGTTAATGGAGTTTTCCTAAGTCGTGGGAGTAGCCCACATCATCCAGTCATGGATGACCATGACTTAGTATAGGTTAACAACCATGGTTTGATTATGGGATCCCCCATGACTTAAAAAAACATCCCATTTGAATCTAGTGATCATGTTACTTAAGTCAGGGTTACTCCCTGGGGTGATATTTTTAGAGGTAAAGTAGCCCCGATGTTTCCCCCAGTGGCTGTAATTTACCACGGCTTGGAGACACCCTGAGGACGAGGAGAACACAAAGAGGAGGAGGAGGAGGCGGAGGTTTTAAAAAAAAGACTATGGGTTTGTTTAAAAAATCGAAAATGTGGTACCTATATGTTGATGGTTTACCATCTCATGGTTGCCCCAATGGCCATAACTGGGGGTATACCAGCACCGGATGGCACAGAAACTGCAGCCATGACTCCGTTGGGTGTGAGCACTCCCACTTGCCCCCGCGCTTTTGCCAGTGCCCTCGCAGGGATGTTCCAGATTTGGTTCCTGACGTCGGGAGATGGGTGACCTTGACAAAACACAACCGCGACATTACCAAGAAAGAACTTGCAAGGTGTAATATATGGTTTATGTTAGATATAACTTTAGTATTCATGGGGGTTAGTTCAACCAATAAACATAACTGGGGGGCAACTTTGTAGGTATCTACGATGGTACGACCCAAAAATGTGTGATACTTTATAGTCACAATCAGCTACAAATGGTTCATGTTCATCGCGGCCTTAGACTATCAAATCAAATCGAAAGACTACAAATATTCTGGTATCTCTCATCCTTTTTGAAATATAATTCTGCGTTTGAATATACAATAATTGTACGCGTACACAGAGGTTATATAGTAATTGATGCCCATTTCAATAGGGAAAGTGTGTTTTCTCAACCATCAAATTTGAAGGGGTCCCATAAATTTCAGACAAAGCCACATGACCAAAACCCCTCCTGACTCCTCCTTCAAAATCTTGGGGTCAAAAATTTATCACCCCAATCTATTGGATGCTGAATATACGTCCCAAAAGAAGCCTTCCCTGGGCCAGAAATTTTTGACCATGTCCAAGCCACGGTACAGTAACAAGCCCTTGCTTTGACTTGGGGTGGTAGCAGGGTACCAAGCCCTTGCTTTGACTTGGGGTGGTAGCAGTGACTGGGGCTGACATTTCCCTCCATGGATGATGTTAATCCTCAATATCCCGGGGTAGTATAATCCCCTATCCCTATCATTATCACCAAACTTCATGTATAAGTCATATCGTCTATCCCCATCTGTTTGATGGCCAAAACCCCTGCAACCGGTGGTCCACTCCCTGCTTCACAAGCAATCACCAGGTGTTTTTGGTACACATAACACATCTATCTATCTATCTATCTATCTAATCTAATCTTATCTAATCTAATCTAATCTATCTATCTATCTATCTATCGTTCTATCTATCTATCGTTCTATCTATCTATCTGTCTATCTATCTATCTATCTATCAATCAATCTAATCTCATCTCATCTCATCTCATCCCATCTCATCTCATCTCATCTCATCTCATCTCATCTATCTAATCTAATCTAATCTAATCTAATCTAATCTAATCTTATCTATCTATCTATCTATCTATCTAATCTATCTATCTATCTATCTATCTATCTATCTACCTATCTATCTATCTATCTATCTATCTATCTTTCTATCTATCTATCTATCTATCGTTCTATCTATCTATCTATCTATCTATCTATCAATCTAATCTAATCTCATCTCATCCCATCTCATCTCATCTCCATCTCATCTCATCTATCTAATCTAATCTAATCTAACCTAATCTAATCTAATCTAATCTAATCTAATCTATCTATCTATCTATCTAATCTAATCTAATCTAATCTAATCTAATCTATCTATCTATCTGTCTATCTATCTATCTATCTATCTATCTAATCTATCTATCTATCTATCTATCTATCTACCTATCTATACACATGTTAGATCTGTTTAGTGCATGACATTCCCTTACCTTACATTGGCTGACCTTGCCGTACATTACACCCACCAACTACAAAAACCTCAACACTTCCTTGATCCACTTCCTCCTCTCCGAGCTACCCATAGTGCGGCCGCAGCGAGCAGCTGCCAGCGAGCGCTAAGCCACTGGTGTCTCCTTTCAGCAACACCTCCTCCTGTGGGATCTTTAGGGAACAACGGAGCCAACCTTATGATATGATCTATAGATAGATTAGATAGATAAGATAGGTTAGATAGATTAGATAGATTAGATAGATTAGATCGATAAGATGGATTAGATAGATTAGATTAGATAGATTAGATTGGTTAGATAGACTAGATTGATTTTAGATAGGTTAGATAGATTAGATAGATTAGATAGATTAGATAGATCAGATAGATTAGGTAGATTAGATAGATTAGATAGGTTAGATAGATTAGATAGATTAGATAGGTTAGACAGATTAGATAGATTAGATAGATTAGATATATTAGATAGGTTAGATAGATTAGATAGATTAGATAGGTTAGACAGATTAGATAGATTAGATAGATTAGATATATTAGATAGGTTAGATAGAATAGATACACTAGATAGATAGATAGATTAGATAGATTAGATAGGTTAGCTAGGTTAGATAGATTAGATAGATTCGACAGATTAGGTAGACTAGATAGATTAGATAGGTTAGATAGATTAGATAGATTAGATAGATTAGATAGGTTAGATAGATTAGATAGATTAGATAGATTAGATAGATTAGATAGGTTAGATAGATTAGATAGATTAGATAGGTTAGCTAGGTTAGATAGATTAGATAGATTCGACAGATTAGGTAGACTAGATAGATTAGATAGGTTAGATAGATTAGATAGATTAGATAGATTCGATAGGTTAGATAGATTAGATAGATCAGAAAGATTAGATAGGTTAGCTAGGTTTGATAGATTAGATAGATTCGACAGATTAGATAGACTAGATAGATTAGATAGGTTAGATAGATTAGATAGATTAGATAGATTAGATAGGTTAGATAGATTACATAGATCAGATAGGTTGGATAGATTAGATAGATAAGATAGATTAGATAGATAAGATGGGTAAGATAGATAAGATGGGTAAGATAGATTAGACAGATTGGATAGACTAGATAGATTAGATAGATTAGATAGATTAGATAGATTAGATAGATCAGATAGATTAGATAGATTAGATTGGTTAGATAGATCAGATAGATTAGATAAGAGTTCAATGCGCACTCTTTTCCAAACACTGCCGTTGTAGTATCACAGCACTGACTGCGGAATGTATCAGTTGGAGATGCCAGCAGGATCAGTGAATGACCCATCCGTTCCCTCACATTGCTCTCAAGCGCATTGAAAGTGGCTGAAAAGTTTATACCAAGTCATCGAAGGAATATGAGCTGAGACAAAAAGATCACATTGAATAAGCAAAGTCAGAAAAGCATGGGCCATGGTCAGAACAACGTCTCTTTGGTCTGGTGGTGGTGCAGTAATGAATCTGATGGCGGAAGCTTCCTGTAAATAGATCTCCATGATCCTTTGCGTGAGCCAGCGCCCACGCCGGGGCACAAGCTCTCCATCTTCTGTCACAGAGAGGATCCAAGTGGCACCACCAGATCGCAATGACCCCAAATCCAAAGGCCGAACTAAAGAAGTAGCCTGAATAGGAAGGTGCAAGCTTTTCATCACAGAGCGAAAACGTGATCTCAAAGTCGATCCAGAGTAGGGCCATAAAAAACACTCCGGAGTCAGCTGAGCAAATGCCAATGAAACTACCCTAACCAAGTCAGGGATATCTAACTTTACAGTTTGATGTCTCGCAGCAGAAAAACGCGTTTTCGCCTCGTCAATTGAAAGTAGGACCAAAGGATTGTCACTTCCAAAGTCTTGAGGCAAAAGCAAGTCGGCGCGGCGAGCTTTTAGGGCCTCGCCGATTCCCATGACACCTCCCCATGTTAAAGCCAAAGTGCCTGCAAAGCGCAACCATCCCCACATCAAGGCAGTCGAAAGGCAAGCAAGTAAAACCTGGACAGGCATAGCTGTATGGTGCACTGGGGGCTCGTGCTTAACCCAGGCATAGGCTCAGTACCAACACTGTTGCAGGTGCCGTCTGATGGCCGGACGCCGACCAGCAACAGCGTTGATGGTCTCCGCATAATGCCCATAAGGCCTGCCTGAACTGTAGAGCTCTCGCCCAAACCTCGAAAGGATGGCATTGACCTCGTCCAGGTTTTGCATGGCGTGAAGGAGCAAAGAATTGAAATCCACGCCAATCCCTCTACACCAACGAAGAACAGAATCGTACAACGCATCACGGTTCAAAGTTGTTGATGGCAGCGCAGGGCGGCCAGTCTGCAGTTCTGGTCTTGATTCTCTCAAATCAACCCTCTGAGAGTCTGCTGCATTCCTAGCGCCCATCACTCCCTCCACCAGATACCAGTTATCAACCATGGCTGCAAAGGAAAACCGTACTACCTAGGCCTGAGACACTGGGTGTACGAAGAGAGCAGAGAAGAAGAGAGACCGACAGCAGAGGGAAAGCACGCGAGAGACCGAGGGAACAAACAGACAACAACACCACTGGCAAACGAAGCCGAGGGTGGAGATTCAAATGCCACGGCCCTTTAGCAGGGTAACCCAAAGTTGAGTCAAAATCCAACGAAGGTTTTGCGAGGACCCGAGGGACTTGACACGAAGGAAATCCAGAGTGTTCATCAAGCTCTGGCGGTAAAGACTGCGGTCACTCAACAGAAGGGCAGCGGGGCCACAAAGAGACAAAACCAACCTGACCCAGTTTGAGGACCAACGGCGAAGACGTGGCAAATCAAGCAGCACAGAAAGGTCAACCGAGGTGGCACAGAAACGCCTCAAAGGAGGGGCAAGTCCAAGTGAGGAAGTGCGTCCTTTGCTAGTCGCTGCGGAGCAAACAAAGGAGTCCATCAAAGCAGTGACCCTCAACGATTGTCCCCTTTTTGCAAGACGCTCAGCCAGGCGATTCAAAGCAGACATCTCAAGGATATTGATGTGGCAAGGTTTCCTAAAAGACCAAACCGCGTCAACTTTCCAATAAGAGGACAACGCAACAGAGTTTGCCAGCTGTGTCTCATGACAACGGACAACCATTTCTTCAGCTTTCTTTGCCCGGGACCGGCGGCTTTCAATTGCTTCTTTAAAAGACAGAGCAATGGCTTTGGCAAGCATCGGGACATAGATGGCTGACTCTTTGCTATAGCGAGCTTCAATGACAACATGAACATGGGACTTGTCACACCTTTTTGAAAGTCTATGAAGGCTCAAATGCACCGCCAAGAAACGAAAACTCTTGAGGTGGATAGACCCATACATGCAGGAGTCGCACCTCTGCTGCTGGGCATACGGTTTCCCAAGGAAGGACTTGAAGCTAGGCAGATGTCTCAAAAGGGCTCCAAAAGGGGTCTCAAAAAGACCAGGCACTTCGTTCTGATAACCAACTTGGAGAAGCTGGAGGCCTCTATGAGCCAGCAGGTTTCCATTATGAGTCTGTTCATCTGAAGTGTCAAAACCAAAAGGACACCAGCTAGCACGCAAGGCTCTTCGCATCAAGGAGAAGGTTGTGCAAGGAGGCGAGACCATGAAAGACAAGACCCTACCTGAACTGATAAGGAAGGAAAGCCAAGAAATGACATGAACCCACTCCATGTTGAACTCAGGCGAGGAAGACAAGTCGATCGGTGGCCCAACACAAAAACCCAGAGAGGCACCGGCAGCCGTGACAACCGAGGCTCCAGCAAAGATTTCGATGAAGTCATAGTGGAAGGCAAGGGGCCGGGAACAGCTGACCCTAGGCTCATCAAGCAATTCCTCATTAAGTCCAATCCGCTTTGTGAGAGCCTCAGTTGGTGACAAAAGATGGTGATAGGCTCCTTTAGAACGAAGTCCACTCCAAAGCACACGGGAAAGTCTGAGGGGGATCTTTGCTGAACAGATCGCTCCTCTTTCAAGGGATGCATCAGTGCAGAAAACTTCCTCACGAAACACCGCAGACAGATCCGAAACTGCAAAGGGCACCGAAATCGAAAGAAGCACGAGCTCAGTCGCAACAGCCCGAGGCAGGGCCACAAGTTTTGGATACGAGGCATCGACATTGGAAGCATCGACCAACTTGAAGGCACGGTTCAAAATCGACATCAAAGGCCTCCTGCACATGAGAATGGAGACCCAAGCTCCGAGCAAGCATATGTGGTGAAAGGAAGCTGACACAACAGGAGGGCAATCCAAGAAAGTCCAAAGCACTTGCAAGGAGGCGAACCAATGGAAACCAGGCTCCTATCAATAGCACGGGCTGAGGCATTCATCTGAGCTCCAACAACTTTGGCGCAAGGTTGTCCAATGATGTCCTTAGAGGAGGACCCCCACAAACCCTTATCGTCATAGGCCTTCTTGGCAGTCTCGAAGCATTCCACATCCTTGGTAGGAAGTGAAGCCTTTCCCTGCTCGGACACAGCAAGGGCGAAGTAATCATCAATCACAAGCCCTTCCATGAGGTGACTCCCCAATGAAAGGGCGATCGGCCACAACTCTGCTCTCCGGGGACAAAAGGCCAACACTCTGGAGATAACTAACATGGGCGTCACAAGCGTACTCAACACCGCCATGGTCTCCTTGAAGAACCGAGGCAAAGGCTGCAGGTCTGAGCCCTTATCCCATCGAGACCTAGGAAACCTGCCAGTCCGGCCACCAAGGTCATCACCTACGGCAAGTCGATCACGCTTTGGTCTTGCTTCTCTCAAGAGGAATTGGTTGAAGGCCGAAGTGTCCTCGAGCTGCGGAACTGGTGATAAACATCTCTCCTATCGGTCACAGAAATGCTTAGTCTCTGGTGAGGCAGGGACACTGAAGCAAGTCAAAACCTGTAGGCAGGTTGCACGAAGGTCCCTCCAATTTTGCCTCAGCTGCATTGCGGCCCCGACGGTCGCCAATCTGCCTATCAGCTTCGGGGCTCTTCCAGCAGTTGAAGATTTTGACACACTCATGAGGGCACAAGGAGCCGATGTCATAAGGATGGATATAGAGCAACCCTAGGCCATCCAACAATTTTGCCAACTTAACAAGCTCAGGAACTGGATCAATGATCTTTGGCAAAGGGACCTGGTCAAGGCACCGTTCAAAAAGGAGCACATCAGGAGTACGGAAAGGGACAGCAAGCAGGTCTGACATATACTCAGTAGGATCCCAGTGGCCTGCACCATGGAGAACAAGCCTGTCGCTGTTCAAACTGCGATAGGGCTCCAACTGCTCCTGACCTGAGTTATCAACAGGGACGCTTCTTCCTTCAAAGGTCTTGTCATAGGCATTGGAGCCAGCAGCAAGGTTTGTTGCAACTTCGGACAACTCGGCAAGTCTTGCAATTAATTGGGGCATACGGCGGCCACTCTTAGACAAGGCAAAGTCTTCCGAGGGCCCATCAACCTGCAACAAAGTTCGGATCCTCTCAAAAATCTTCCGCTGAGACAAAGAGGGAACTCTCTCAAGGAACTTATCCTCAATGAACCTGCCACCACTCCACCAGAAATTGAGGGCAAGAACAATCAAAACCAAGGCACGTCGGAGCAGGACTCTGGCACGCCTTTTTGAGGACAATCCACGAGGCATCCTTGCAAACACACCAAAATAGGGCGTGGGCAAAGGAAAAGCAGGCGACACCGAGCTCTCAAAGGCCCGGGGCAGTGTTATGGCATGGCGGACAAAAGCTGAAAAACTGGTGCGGCACCGGAACACAGCTATGCAAAGCTGGGCACACCACTTACTCAAAGAAAGCTGGGATTTAGGTGACAAAGCACGAGGCACTGAGTCATCACGACTGGTTCGGATCCAAAAGCATGCAAGGGCTGACAAGCAACTTCGGGCTTGACCTGACAGCGATTCAACCTACTGTCACACTTTGATGGCAAACAAGATGCACCTCCAATTAAAGGTGCTTCATGTGGGATCACTTCGGCACAGGCGCCGGCTCCGTTGGTTTCTTGGGGAACCGGGACTTTCTTCTTGGAGCCTGCTCTGATTTGTCGTCGTCGCTCTTGGCAGTATTCGACTTGGGCTTTCGAGGAGATCTTTCGGTCTTCTTGGTGGCAAGGATCTCCATCTCCTTGATGTATGACAACAAGGTTGCAGCCCAAGCCGGAGGAACCATTGGTGAGAAAGGAGTCCCATAGGGAGAGACTGTCGATGTTCTGTCCTGAAACAGCGTCAATGGCGGGTCTTCCGCAAGGCTCAACAGGTAAGCAATGCTCCAGTCTCCCCGTCGACGACGCTCTGCTCCAAGGCCACCATGGCGAGAGCCAGGCGCTCTCTTATCAACCAGAGGTTTCCTGCGGCTGCAGCGTCCCCCACATGAGCTAAGAGCCACATGAGGAGTCCTGCCTCCTTCGCGGCTTTTGTAGCCGCCCGTCCGTTCCAGGTATGCAAGAAGGGACACTGATGAAAGCTCTGGCTCTGTCTCGCTTCGTGGAACTGGCTTCCCTGGAAACATCCGGCGGTGGACCTGCTGCATCATTGAAAGGTAGCACGTCGATGTCCCATTCGCAAGCTCTGATTGCGTTCGCTCGCGACGCTGACTTCCTTTGGTCAAAGTTGATGTGAGGTTCCACCTCCTCCAGTCAAAGAAAGATCGGCCAGAGGATCTACTGCTGACGTCAGATGAGCTACCAAGGCTGTGATCGCACTGCTCTGCTGAACTAAGGCTGAGGCCACTCCATCTCCTGTCAGGTCTACTCCAGCATGAGCCGAGGGAGTCATAGGCATCACGGCTGGTGCAAGGGAACCCTGGAGCGCTTCTAAAGGAGCTTTGGTTTTTGGCGGACCTTTGGGATACCTTCCAAAGACACTGATGTTGGCAAGACTGGCCGAAACTGATGGAAGACCTGCAAAGTGCGTTGGCCTTCCTCCACCATGCTGCTCGGCGACAGGAGTTACACCATCTCGGACTCCTTGATTCTCGAGCAAATTTTGCAGCCAGACTTGATCGGTCAAAGCCGCAAGAGACTCCATGACCTGTGCATTGGTGACCCCCTTTGGGGCCGCAGCTGGCTTCTTTGCGGTGGCACCTTTTGCATTTGATTTTGGCAAGACTGGCTGTTCCGTCTCCTCTCGAGGGGAATAAAAATTGACACGTTCGGAATCTTGGCCCTCAATCCATGCTTCAACAAAACCTAAAAGACTGCTATGTTCAGGCAACGCTGCAGGAAAAACACTTGAAAAACTCACTGGGGCTGGATCTTCAAAGGTTGTTCCATCATACTCGGAGATGAAAGCAAGCACATCGTCAGAAAAATCGACAACATACATGTGGGCTGATTCGGGCAAAGAAATGACTTCGCCTCCATCTGCTTTTGGGCAACCGAAGAAGCTGGGTTGGGGGGGAAGCGGGGTCTAGGGATGATTTCCGCCGGATTGGGCGGAGATGGGCAGCAGCTTGCGAACCACCTGGCCACAAGGGTTGCTGCTCTTCAAC
>Ga0126342_10012775_pt1 | contig 14941 bp, 15 predicted proteins | sample Cyp1metagenome_FD_92528 | JGI IMG/M metagenome (GOLD analysis project Ga0126342, IMG submission 92528) | Coral microbial communities from Lord Howe Island, Old Settlement Bay, Australia - Cyphastrea 1 metagenome | ecosystem: Host-associated > Invertebrates > Cnidaria > Coral ...
ACCCGACGAAAAGTCTGACGAAATTCTGACGAAATGAAAACGAAAGAAACAACAAAGAAAATCCTTATACCAGAACATATTGCAAGTGGTAGGAAATCATGGTGGAGTTCGATCACAATATATATATATATATAACTATGAGTTTTCACATCCCCTATATATGATTTTCACATTTCAAACTCCATTTATAGGGGACGTCACATTGCCGATGTTTGATTACTATAGAGGGTATTGGGGATGAAAGTCTTGCTATTTTCTTTACATTGGCATTTATCGGCAAACCCTGCCAACTTTGGAAGATTTTAAGAAATGCCAACCCGGTTTTATAAACCTTACACTGTTTCGTTGAATTTCATTGGGGTGCTGCAATTTTAATACTAATTTATTACTAATTGAAAGATAAACCCCCAATTATCTTCCGGTATACAACCAAACATGGCAATGGAAAACCTCCTACTAAGTTCGATGATGTTACCATTCTTTTTATATCCAAAGAGTTCGGGGATATTCCAGCCAGCCATGTTTGATTACCAAAAGGCTATTCTAAATTAGAGGTGCCAGTTCGCAGGCGGTCTTCCGTGAATGTCCCACTAGTATTTCATCATTTCATTATATCATCCCCATTCTCACCAGTTTTGTTGGTGAAATTCCCTCATTACAAAATATCAACAGAAGTGAGTAAAAGTTCCATAAATGTCCATACCCTATTCATATCCGGAAAAAAATGCCAGATGTTTCTCCCATCTGCACCAAGACACCGATGCTGACGTCAAAGAGTGAGCCCCATATTGGCCAAAGAGCCCCAACGGCAAGTCATCTCCCAGGTTGTCCTGGATTTTGGGGCTGACCTGGTTATATGCTACCTGGTGAATGGGAGTTTTTCATGGAAATTTCATGGGAATTTAGTGGCATTTGATTAGGATTCATATGTTAATAGGACTTTAATGGGATTTACGGTAATTGGGTCTGATCTGGACTTCTTGCCGGAAATCCCCAAAATAGTGGTTGATGGGATTTCCAAAATTCATGGACAACTGGGCGACCGTGATCTTTAAACATGTGGTAATAAGGGACATGACCAACGGGATGACGAAAACCACATGTTTACAATTCTGGATGTCATGTGATGTCATGAAAAAGAAATAATGTAGGTAAAGCAAGAATAAACCATCCCCCAAATCACCATGAATAGGTGGTATGTTTACCATTCCCAAATGGGTGGTTTATGACATTGTTTCACCCACATTAACAAGGATATATGCTCAACCAAAAAAGCAGGGATAGTTTCAACAACACAGATTTCCAAAATACATGGCTATGACACAAGAATGGCGAAGAAATTACACGACCTAGGCCAACCAACCAACAATAATAGATAATATTCTGTAGTATATATATGTGTGTGTGCGTGTGCGTGTGTGTACCTTCTAGGCGAATGAAAATTTGTGGAGATCATCCAACAACAGCCAACTTAACAACTTGCCAACACGAAGAAAATGGCTACACAATGGCGGATATGCCCCAAAATAAATTGCACCCTCGGAATATCAAACTGTTCAACGGAAAATCCAGAATTCAACCGTGGTTTTCTCATGGTATTTTGCAGCAATCTTTGATTACAGGATGGAAAACCATCCGGTAATCAAACGTGGCAATGGGAAATGCCGTAAAAATAGAGGATTTCATGGGATCTATAAATGATGGATGTTCCCATATCTTCCATTGCCATGTGTGATTAGCGGATAGAATTTTTGGGACCAAATATCACCGGTCAAGATCCATGCGAATTTCAACCCCCCCAACGACCTGCAAGCTTTTGGAGGTAAAAAAGTGGCAATCGCTGGTTCCAGGATGTCCCGTCATGTGTCCAGTACGATCTTCAAAGGGATTGAAGGTGTTTGAAAAACACAGATGCTATATAGGACCAAACCAGAAGCATAATTAGAATCCCAGTCAACAAATCAAAAATCACAATCAGAACCTCAAATCAGAATCATAATCACAATCATTATATCATTATCATTATTTCCCAATAAGATCCAATAACCACCCCCAATCAGAATCAACACAAACAAAAAGGGCCTGAAAGAGGGGCACTGTCACTTTCCGCTTGTTCGGCCTCAAAAATTGCATCAACTCAGCTCAGCTGACGTGTCGACATGGGGGGCGCCAATTCAAAAATGGAAGTTGTATGACCCAAAATGACAAGTTTAGTGATCATGTTTGGATAAACTGTGATAAATTTCTGGCAAAACTACCCAGTTTCAGGCTAAGCGAATTGGTTTTGCCAAACCTGTTGAATTCTGTTTGCTGCTTGTCAAATGGGACTGGGTCACAATTGAAAACCCCGGAATTTCCAAGGAACAACTGAATGGTTGCCCGTTTTTTTTGCGGCAAACCATGACATTTTGGATTGGTATTATCTTAACCCTTTCATTTTTTTTCATACCAACATTTTTCAAACTATTCAGCTGAAGGTGCTCCCTTATGTTAACGTCATTTTTTACAACTATGATGTAGTTGGGAAACTCAAAAAATAGGTCCCGGGCCCCCCCATTGGCCCATCGGAAATATGGATACCTATAGCTCAGCTCACCGTTGCTGGATAGTCAAGCAAGAGACTCATTGATGGTCATGGTCAGCAAATTGCCATTGACCCCGGCTTGAGGCCACATGGAACCATAATGGCCTCCAAGAAAAGCCGAAGAAACGTGATGTTTTCCCTAGCGCTGTCAATTTTGCAGGTGGATTATTCCAAGATTACGGGATCCAGTAAATCACATCAGATGAACTAATTAATTGCATGGTTGCAACAATGCCTTAAACATTCACAAACAATGAGCGTGGCCACTCTTTGGAACTGTTTTGCAGCGCTTTCCTTGAAATCCGATCAGTTTTTGTGTGATTTAGTTCCGTCAATGCCAGGCCCAGCTGACCTTCTCTGTCTCCCAGCGCCAAGGGTGCTTGAGATGGGGGTGTCGGACGAGACACTGCGCAAGGATTCCTGAAGCATTGAAGAAATCAATGGGGGTTCGGTGTTGCGAGGTTGGACAGCGGTGACCACAAAAGTATCTCAAAATGCGCGCCTTTCGCTTCAGAAACGCACCACAGTATTTGGTGCTTCAGCACCCTGGTTAGCAAACAAACACCGCATCCAAAAAATTATCACCGCCCACCTACACCAACTCATGCCAAGAAAATTGTCCATGTGGCATCCAATCCAAACCATGGTTTTTCATTGCTTATCCGCGTTTCAGACCAACAGCAGCCTCACACCTCCCAGGTCCCAATGCGGAGGAATGGTGCCAAGCCACGGCAAGGTCAATGATACAGCATCAGGAGTGGCGGGGCCCACTTCTCCAGCTCCATTGATGGCGGCAACCCTACAAAGGTAACCTGAGAAAAAACACCGCGCATCATGAAAGGAGCACTGGGGCAAACTTCGGGAAAAAATGCCATCCCAAGGGTAGGCATGGGCCTTGGTGGGTTCAAGTGGCTCTTCCTAACCGTTCGCTGCAAAAAATGGACCCCTCTGGGGGCGCAACGCGAACGATGCAATAACCGTGTGTCAACCCTCCCGTGAGCGTAGGCGTGATAGCACAGTCGCAGACTGGTGCTGATGCTTGGGTCAACACAAGCATAGGACGTCGCCAAAAGAAAAGATATATATATATTATATATAGACAGATAGCAACCGATATCTTTTGCCCACTACTGGATGGTTGCGACTGTTTCATAGATATTAACAGCGGGCCCCCTCATTCAGCAACCAATAGGCTTCATTAGGTCCTTAGGTAGATGATAAAAACTAATATGCCAAGCTGGCCCATCTTTCTGAAAAGGACAATCTTACATTTTGCTTGCCACTCATCATTTCATGCAGATCTTGTGGCCGTGCTTCTGCAGTTCAACAGTCCTTTTGTGAACTTGCACAAGCGTTTGATCAATGCGCATTGAGCGAGATGGGTTTTGCCCAGTACCTAGTGGTCCATTGGATACCCTGCATTTTTAAAGCTGCTTACGCTCTGGCAAATTAAGATGGCTGTGGAAAATCACCATATTTCACCGGTGATTCATCAGAGTAAATGGGCCAACGAAAGCAAAGCCCTCTTAAATTTCCAGGAGGTAGCAAGCCTCCACATTTATAGCCGCAAAATAGTGAGCACCAAGCTACCCAAGGGTTTCCCATGTGTTCCCTGAAGGAAAAAGGCCTAACGACTTCCACCCCAGGCACCCCCACACAAACATGGGATTCCTCAAGACCCCCCCGTAGATGCTTCAATCTTTAGCCACTTACCCTCTGGCCTAGGGTAAACATACAAAAAGATGTGGAAAACTGGTTTCCCAATCGAAAATGATCTACAACTGGTGGCTAAACTCCACATCGAACCGTGAGTAAAAACAGGAGGGGAATCAAAAGTGGCAACGCAAAGTCTCCCATTCAGTTCGAAGATCCCAGCTAATTTTCCCTCGATTTGGGGATTTCCGGAAGGCAAACGGCAAACTCATCTGGAAATTGCAGCAAGTAGGTTCACGAGATATGAGCCAGCAACTGGTGGTTTTAACCATCTTGAAATTATGAGTTCGTCAGCGGGAAGGATTATCATGGATTATCCCATATATTATGGAAAATAAAAATTGTTTGAAACCACCAACCAGGCAACTTTGAGATCTTGGTAAGTCAAAAAATATGTGCCAGTGCCATGCCCAAGGGGCAGTTGTAGCTGCCCCGCTGCCACACTGCCAACCATCTCCAGTTCATAATATCTGCTGCTTTATATCTTCTAATTTTAGTCCAAATGGTCAACCTACAGAATGGCGACATCAACTCATAAAGCCATCGCATGTAGAAACCAAACATTTCACCAGATTCTGGTTGTCACCAGGCGACAAGACAGGGGCCATGGGATGGCGATATGGCCATTTCTGGATCTTCCACGACGAAAAAATGTGGCGAAATTGGGCCAACAGCGCCATGTCGTCAAAAGATCAGTGAAACCATGATATTCGCTGGGCATTGGCAAAACTGCCCAAACTCAAAATACTGCTGTAAAGGCCCAATGATTTCTGATGGCTTGAAACAGCAAAATGACGAAGAAACGAACATCGATCCCTGATCTTAACTGGTTGGTGGTTTCAACCCTCGGAAAAATATTAGTAAGTTGGGATTCTTATTCCCAACATATGGAAAAACAAAAAATGTTCCAAACCACCAACCAGTTAAGGTTGGAAGATTCAGAAGCCTCAACAGCCCTATGAAGTCTTTGCCGGCGGTGACATCAACCCTTCAACTGCCAGGACGGCTGATCTCGACAAGCCCAAAGACAAGTCTGAAAGTTGCCATCCTAAACATGATATCTCCATTAATTACCCTCCGGTAAACAAACGGCCAATGAAACATCCACCATTTGCAGATGATGTCCCAATAAAACTTCAATTTAGAGGGGATTGACCATTGCTGGGTTTGATTAGTAGAGGTTATCAATCATAGACGGGGCCTATGATAATTACCCGCGAAAAGAAACTTGTTTTTTTCTGAATCCAATGCTAAACCACCAATTGTGGATTGTTGACTATATGGTGTTCTCTGAAAACATGGTCCTTAAATCCGTTGGTAAAATCGTCATGTTCCCTATTCAAAATGTTAAAGTTTCTTGAAAGACAAGCATTTTCAGGTCCACACCCATCTTGTGGATCACTATTCACGTATATTCACATCAACATTCCCCAACCAATTTGTTGTCCTTTTGGTAGAAATAGAGGGGCCGGTTTGGTATACCATCTGTCATCATTTCCCTGTCAAAGGGGTTTCTTCAAAACCCTCTATTAATCAGCCAATGGGAAAGGACATCTATGTTCCCAACATTTCCCAACTTCGCGAAGCCATCCTGGTTGGTGGTTTTTACCATCTTGAAAAATATGAGTCAATGGGAAGGATTATCCCATATATTTTGGACAGTACAATTCATGTTTGAAACCACCAACCAGTATGTGATGCCCACCAGTCATGGAAAATCCATTTATTTTTTTGGGGGTCCCACCAGTCATGATGGGTGATGGGACTCCAATTCAACTATAAATGGCCATGTTCAATAGTTTTTTGTATGTTTACCAGAGGGTAATCAACCAATCGGATAAGCATATCTATGTTCCCAACATGTCCCAACTTCGCGAAGCCATCAATCCCAAGAAAAACTCCAGGCACGTCCAATGGATGAATCGAGATCCTCAGTGTGAATCTCAGCTCGCTGAACACCTTGGTGCGATTCTGTGCCAGGCCTCAAAAAATATCCATTCCACTTAGGGTTTCTGTTGGGAGAAGCCCAACATGAAAGGTTTCTTTCATGGAAAATCCTATTGAAATGGATGATTTTCGGGGGTACCCCCCATGGATTGGAAACCACTTAATATTTAATATAGAAATGCCTAAAGTTAGCAGCTTTTCAGGTGCCTAAAGGTACCTCCAATTTAGGTACCTGAAATTGCCAGTGATAAAGTGGATCAACTAGAGCCAGTCATTGGCTATATTGATGATCAACTGCTAATGCATCTACTAGATCTTGCCTATAGATTCTCCATGTCTAGTGGATTTCCCCAGGAAACTCCACCAAAAAATCACCAGCTCAGCACATCCAAGACACCACTGTTGTTGTGTTTCACATGACCCACCTCCAACCAATCACCTGGCGCGGTGGACAGGCTGGACATGACTGCTTGGCGCATGCCCATCCGAAAAAAATCGAATCATGGTTCCAAAATGTCAATCGAATCAGACTTATCAGACTTCCCCTACAGAGCCAATTCTGATGCTGCTGCTTGGAGGTCTGGAAAAACATTGCTAGAAATCAGCCTCGATCTGTCATAGAAACTGCCTGGTACATCCATGGGGGTTGGAGGATCATCACAGCTTAGATCGGTTCAGTGGGGTTATAACCCACTTATCCATGGATAAGCTATCTCTCAAAGGGGACTCACTACCCAGAAAACCACACATCAGCCAGTTGCACCTACATCAGCCATCAAGGGCCTATGGGCCTAGAATGTGGGAGATCTGGAGACCACGATCCCATGACTCCAGTGGGTGATCTTCCAAACAGTTCATCATTTCCCCCAAACTGCCTGTCCCCTCGGTTTTTTCTTCGGACCAGAATGTTAACATAATGTCAACCCCGGAGAAAAAAAAGCTGTTATCAGCTGTTCAACCGTTGGGGTATCCGCCAAATTCCATCCCTCAAAATGCACCAAAAAAAGGAAGAATGCGACTCCGACATGTCCGAATCCTGTCCGAAACCCTTTAAAATCCCAACATATCCCAACCATTCCCAGATCCCCTGCATCTGGGCACCCTCATCCGCATCCGTGGCTGAGAATGGCCGCACCCACACGCGATACGCCACCAGCTCCGCTCCGCCGTCGTAGATGGGGCTGTCCCACTCAACGGACAACACGGGACCGGCACAGCCAGCCAGACGTGGGGGGCCGCAGCCAGCTGGAGCGCAGGGACCAGTCTTCACTTCCAGCTCTGCGGCTTCACCTTGCAGAAAATCCCCTGAGTTTTCGGTGATGTTTCTGGGGTGTCCTCATGTTATGTGTGAAAAAAGGATTAAACATGGTGATGTCTTGATGTTGTTACATGACTCCCTTTGGCTCGGTGATGTTGGTGATGATATAGGAAGATCTAACCATTGGAAGATCATGCGAACCAAAAGAGGGGAAGGGACCTAGAAATTCACCAATTTTTAGCTCTGATATTGACCAACCTGAAATATAGAAAACCAAAATCAAGAGATTGGAGATCATACACAAATACAGGAAACTAACGGGTTTAAGTTGAGGATTTGTTCCAGGAGCAGGGGTTATTCACTGAGGCCCTTCCACAAAATGGAGCCGTGAGCTGAGACGCCCTTTGGCGCAACAATGAAATGTGTTGGCTGGAAGTTGACAGGATGAATTGTGTTGTTTTTGGATGTGTCTGGTGGGTCCATACTTGATAATTGGATATGATTGGCAGGAAACGACACTCCAACGAAGTTTCAAAATCATGCTATTTGCGAATCAAGCGGCTCAATCCTACTTCATTCACTGCGCAAACCCGCAGCAAGTAGACCGTGTCAGGTTTCAAACCATGTATTTGAAAGCGCGTGCTGCGCGCATCAACATCCCCTTCATGTTGCCAAGTGCTGTTGGGCGCCCGTTTCCCCCGGCCCAAGCAGCGCGAATCGATGCGATATCCCTTGATGGGCACGACCCGATCTTCATTGGACGCTAGCCATGCCAAACTGACCGCATTCCCCGCAGCCGAAGCTGTGAGCTCGGACACGGGTGAAGGGATTCGCGCAAAGGAAAACTCGCAGGTCAGGTATGCCACGTCCTGGCCCTGCGCATCAATCATTGGCCAAGTACAGGCGCGGCGGTGATACTTGGCATCGTTGATGGGAACAAAGGCACGGGCAAACAGCACTGGTGCTGAAGGCTTGCTGAAGAGACCGGGAGTTACCTGGGCACCCCGAATGACAGGATCATGTGGTAAGTGGGATATCATATTCCAAAATAATCCAAATGAGGGATGATACAAAGTGAGGCCCCCAAATGACAGCTAGGTGGACTTATAAATTAGGTAACTATGGGGAATTTAAACATATATAACATATATAAACATAAAAATAGCTCATGGGATTTATAAACCAACTTATACAGTGACCGAGGGGTAGCTCTATGCAGGGTTTTTGTCGGTCACCTGCTGCTTGGGAAAATTACTGGGATCGCACCTCGCCAAATGACCCGCAGAACATGTGGTTTTGCACCAAAAGTAGTGTTTATCACAATGTGGTCTTTGTAACTCGTTGATAAGTCATTGTATGTCCTTATCTATGTATCTATCGGTCTATCTTTCAGTGCATATATATAATACACACATATATATATATATATATATATATATATCTCATGAATAAAATATCATAGTGATTTTTCTGGAGATGGGATTGCATTTGTCCAAGACACAGTATAGAAGTCATGTTCCATTAATCACTATGAACCTTTATAATGTTCTCTAGTAAAATTGGGACTTCTTTAAATACCAACATCCCCATGATATTTTTTTAATCCCTATCAGTCACGATTCCAGCAGTTTCCAATTTTTTTCCCGATGGATTTCGATCCAAAAACCAATCAATGGGACTTTCAGGACCCTAAAATAATGGTAGTGTAGCATAAAAAACCATATTTTCTGGTGATATTCCCTGAAATTTAGTGTGAATCATAGGCCTTATGGTAGGTACCTCCAATTTAGGTACCTGAAATGGCCATTGATAAAGTGGATCCACTAGAGCCAGTCATTGGCTATAATGATGATCAACTGCTAATGCATCTACTAGATCTTGCCTATAGATTCTCCATGTCTAGTGGATTTCCCCAGGAAACTCCACCAAAAAATCACCAGCTCAATCCAAGACACCACTGTTGTTGTGTTTCATATATATATACACACTTATATATGCTTATTTGTGTTTATTTATATGCATTCGTCTATCATTTTCCAACAGGATGGGGCCCCCAAGATAGCGTTCAGTTGGTTTATAAGTGGCTGAATTCTATGGTTTATGGTAGATATAACGAACTAGTTAATGGTGGTTATTTCATGGTTTATACACCAACAAACATCACTGGGGGGCCTCATTTTCCAAGGTTTTTGCCTTTCGATACCAAGGCGCTGCCCAGGCATCCACCCGGAAGTACACCGGGCCGCCGGCCGCCGGCCCCGGCCCGGCGTCCTGAAGGCGGACCGCCAGGCGCGACTTGAAGCGACACTCCATGGGAGCCGAGGAAGCCCCCATGGGAGTTGAGGCGGTCATGGCCTGCCATAGGAAAAGTGAAAGATCATAATGGAATACCCTCTGGGAAAATGGAGGTATTAATGGGAATGTACCATTAATGGGATTTCGAACGGAATTTAATCATAATGAAATCTCATGAATCACTTTTAATCATCATTTTAAATTAATCTGAGGCCATGGATCAATATCATAATGAAATTTAAATGGAGTTTCAAATCAATATCATAATGGAATACCCTCTGGTTATTTAACATAGCCATGGAAAGTCCCTTATAAATGGAGGTTTCTAGCTGGGAAAATCACCTATAAATGGACCATTTTCCATGGCTATGTGAAATAAACAGAAGGTAATGGATCAAAATCAATATCTGAATATCAAATTATCCTGGATCAATATCATATTATATCTATCCATATATTAGATAATTATAGTTCTTGGATCAATATCATGAGAATCGTTTAATCTATATATGTATATATACGTATATATAGGTCAATCTTTCACTAATCATGGGTAATCATTATATATCTAAAATTATAAGCTATGGTAATCATTGTGATCTAAGAAGGATGTAATGGAATTGAAATGGAATTTAATCGATTAATATCTATAATGGGATAATAGTTACATTAATATCTACAATGGGGTAATACTTATATTAATATCATTATACGTTAATCAGTATGATATTGATGATTAAAGTATTTCAACTATTCATGACACATCATATAGGTAATTATGTTCATGAAATGTCTATAAATACCTCAAGATATCATTTATGACTAAAATATATGTAATATGTAAAATTTGTGATATTGGTTTATGATATTTGAAATATAATATATACTATCTATCTATAGATTTAAATCCGTCCCAATTATGATGATTGTTAATGTGTTTACGATAGATATATCTACAGCGAATGATGGCTACACACCAGTTGAAAACCCGATTTCACTAGGGTTTATGACACATGCATTAAAAGAGTTATTGGGCATACCTGTTCAAAATATATATCTCACATTATGCTACCACTGCGCTCTTTTCAATCAATGAAAGGGATGTACCGTTTTGAGCGACTATGGGCAGGATACCGCCTCATCAATTTGATGAAAATTCGAACCAACACCTGTTGGGGATATGAAATTACATGACATTACCAATCATGAAATTCTAAATAGTGATTTTGTGCCCAATATCTGGGAATATCATCTCCAATGATCTTGGGAAGTAGAAATGATGAACATCAACAGGTATTGAAGTGACCAGTTAGGACTCAGAATCATGCCTCCTGCAGGACATAGTGGAGCTTTCCGAAAACGTTGGTACCCCAATGCATCTAGAATTAGAACATTTTAATATTGAAACCCATGGTTTTCGGGGCTCTTACATTTTAAGAAGTCTCCAATGGATGTGTCAATGGTTTGGCCTGTCATCCCCTGACATATCACGGGATAGCCTTGCTACTATTTGCTGGCGGCTTTCCCAGGATCGCTGGCCACAATTTCCGACCAACTCACTATCGGCTGAAGTTGCCAGTTGCTGGATGAATATGTAATTACACAATTTAATGTGCCCTCTGGTAAACAAACATAGCTATTGAAAATAGTCAGTTATAGTTGATTTACCAATTAAAAATGGTGATTGTCAATAGTTGTGTTAGTTTAACAGAGGGTAGCTAAGATTAGCCAAGTGTAAGTAATGACCCATCATACAACTCCATCATATCTTAGTAAGCAGGGACTTCAACAATCATCATCTAACAATCAAATATTAACAACAAATTGTACACACAATTTTTCAAAATCACCTTCAACCTGAAGGCCGCCACCATTTCCCAAGCAAGCATATCCCATTATATCCCATTAGGGTGAAATCCCAATTTTTGTGGGCAAAATTTCAACCAATTGCCCTGATGTTTCCTTAAGAACTTTCCCTTCAGCTCATTGATGACATGAACCCAGGATTCACCAGCACTCACTGGCGAAATCCCACATGTCCGATGGATGAAGAACACATTTAACCACTTAACCAATCCATTTATGGTAAACATAAACCAATCCTAACCCATCATATCCTCATCATACCATCATTCTTATTGGTGAAATCCCCGTTGTTGTTGGTGAAATCACCATTTTTCCCCATTTCTCGAAGTGATTTTGCTTCATTTTCTCCAACTTCACAATCTTTCCCATGGATTTTGCATGATTTCCACCAATTGAACAAACGTCTTCCATGGATTTTCCATGGAAAATCCCGATGGTTGAACGGACGAAAATCATCAGGTTCCATGGATTTTCCATGGATTTTCCCCGCGTTTTCCCAGACATGTTCCAGCCTCCACGGCTTTGGCGATCTGTTCCTTCAACTGAGCCTCCTCTGGGGGAACAGCCTGTGGTGGCCCCGCCTGCCTTGGCCACAGGCACAGGCTATGGCCGGGAATGAAAAAAAAAGGGAAATGCTATGATGAATGTGGTATATCTATAGTTTTTATTGGATTCCCATCATGAAATCTATGGCTTATGGTTTTTAAAGATAGATCATATGGCCTTGGATCAATACCTATACCATTTTTAGGGGATGAAAATTATGAACATCCATGAAGTCATCACCATTTGTTATGGGTGCTATACGGGTGCTATAAACCATTCCCAAGTGGTAGGTGCATTGTTGGGTTGCCCACAGTGATGATTTGACAATGATCATGGAACCATGGGTGTTATATAAAGAGGTATGTTATACATGATCTGATGCTATATGATGCTATATGATGCTATATGATGGTTTATGATGGTATATGATGCTATATATGATGGTATGTGATGATGTGGTATGGGAGATATATAAATATATTTAAGTATATATATAAATATAAATATAAATATATATATATATATCATTATATATCGCTCTATATGTCGTGGCCCAGAGAAGGGGCTCCATGATGATACTACAAGGTGAGGTCATCGTAAAGGAAATCGCAAAGTAGACGCAATAATTTGGTGCATTCTATATGGGGAAAATGGCTCTGGTTAATGGGGCGTATAAACCAACTCTATGCGGGCCTCCCCTTGTATGATATCATGAAGCTTATGGGCTAGTGTTCCGGTTCCTGCTATGGTATGATATGATAATTATACATCACTGCAAATAAATAAGAACGATGGTGTGATGCAATATGAACTTAAATGATATGCTTTGGTACTATATGAAAGTGTGATTTCACGGTGATAAATGAATGCAAATGAGAATGCCATGATAGACATCAGGCGCACAAATTATGATGTGAAAAAGTATGGTAGTCATAATTCCAATGATCTAATTAAGACATAAGAATAAAAAATGAGAATGATAATGATAATCATATAATGAGAATATCAATATATTTTGTTCTTCAACATTCGCAAGCCGATAGGTTAAACATGGTTAAACCTGTCCTATGTCATAATATGTCAAAATATATCCCATGTCAATATATTTCCCCATCCATGTAAGCGAACAAACTTGAACTGGCCACTCCAACACCTCAAAAACTGACCCGCAACCGGGCCGCACTGAAGCTGTGGCGTAAACCCCTGGCCGGCTCGGAGGGTCGTTTCGTGCATCCTCCCCGACATGAAGGCTGAGTTGGTATTGGGCAGGTGTCTGCAACCAGCCAGCAGCAGGCAAACGCGATAGGTACAGGAATTTCCTTAGAGTTGACTCATGTTGACTCTGTTGTGTCATGGCTTCTGCCTGAGGCAAAATCGCTGTGAGAAAATTATAGAAAATCAATCTCCAATGAAGAGAATCAAGAATAGAATCAAGAATAGAAACAGTTCATATGCGGAAAAGCTTCACCACCAAAAGTTCAGGTTCAGGCAAAGATTTTCTTCTCCTGGCCCCGTTGGGACAATTCCTGCTTCCAGTTGCAGCCGCACATCCTGCATTTGTCGCCTCACGCGCCAAGGGCGCCAGCGCAGTACACGGCTCAGCCGCGGCAGCCGCGGCCGCTGTGCTCCTCCGCAACAACGACTTGGGCGCCGCCTGGCTACGGGGCACTGGGACCACGGCTGGCACCGCGGCAGCTGGCACCGCGGCTGGTGCAGCCGCGGCTGCTGCAGCTGGCGCGGCTGCTCCACCTGGCGCCGCTGGTGCCAGGGAACCCACCCGCGCCACCAATCTCCGAGGCTCCAAGCTTTGCGGCGTTTGCGTTTGCGGCAGTGGCCTCAGAGGGGCTATGCTCTGTGGCAACTGCACGGCCTGACACGGACAATGCTGGGATGGATGCACGGGCACAGGATGCACCGGATGGGCGGGCAGCGGGTGAAAACTGACCCGAGGCGCGCCAGGGAGCATTGTGATACTACATCTGCGTGTGTTTTTTGCATCTCTCTTACAGTAATTATCCAAAGCTGAAAGGGGCAGCGGTTCAGGGTGCAAACTTCGCGGATTCATGAGTCAAAAACCTCGCCTACATGCTTGATTTGAACTCTGCCCAATTGTGCCTACGTAGAGGCAGTCTGCAGTCTCTATCCCTCGTGTGTTGCTATGACCTAAAACGACCAAAGAAAAGCCAAGACTAAGACTGGAGGATGGAGAGAACAATTTTAGAGATACATGACACAAAGGCGCCTAAACACCAAGTACAGATCTGAAATCTGAGCTCAAGATATCGAGCCCCAGAACTAAATCCCCTCACCCCGAGGTCGCGAAAACAGCCATTCAATGATTTATTCAAGGGTGCTTGCTCAGCTTTGCCCCATACCCTCTGATATATGTTTAAATAAATAAGTATATGTTTAAATAAAATAAATAAATAAATATATATATATATATAATATATATATATATATGGGAAATGCTATGCTTATAGATGACTTACCCACACTGTATATCAAAGCTTGCCTAAGAAAGTTTTAGAAGTCAAACTTCCGACAATATGGACAGATGGAAAAGCAGAGGTGGGAAGAATCAGAGAAAAAAGAGAAGAGAAGAGAAGAGAAGAGAAGAGAAGAGAAGAGAAGAGAAGAGAAGAGAAGAGAAGAGAAGATCAGAAGAGAAGATCAGAAGAGAAGATCAGAAGAAAAGATCAGAAGAGAAGATCAGAAGAGAAGATCAGAAG
>Ga0126342_10012776_pt1 | contig 14940 bp, 14 predicted proteins | sample Cyp1metagenome_FD_92528 | JGI IMG/M metagenome (GOLD analysis project Ga0126342, IMG submission 92528) | Coral microbial communities from Lord Howe Island, Old Settlement Bay, Australia - Cyphastrea 1 metagenome | ecosystem: Host-associated > Invertebrates > Cnidaria > Coral ...
ATGGATTGTCGTGATCGTTTTTATTTTTGAAACGTGGATTGGAATATATATTTATATTGAGGTTTGGACATTGTATTTTAATTCTGGATTCTAGAAAAATATTATGGATTGTAAAAACCAGTTGTGGATTGAGTACCCCATGTAGACAGATAGATAGATAGACAGATAGATAGACAGATAGATAGATAGATAGACAGATAGAGAGATAGATAGACAGGCAGACAGACAGACAGACAGATAGACAGATAGATAGACAGATAGATAGATAGATAGACAGATAGATAGATAGATAGACAGATAGGTTAGTATGACCCCTTGGAACTAATGATCCATCAACAGGTTTTTTTGGTCGAACGGGGCTAATATTGTATAAACATATATAAACAACATGTAAAAAAAACATCAGCGGGCGAGGCTCCATGATTGGGAAGTGGTTGAGTTTCATCAAGGTTTATAATATGGCAACCCAATGCCATAAAGCTACCATCTGGGAATGGTTTGTACTATCCACTCATGAAATGCTGATTCATTGGGGATGGTAAACATGGCAGGGTGAATCCCACATGAATCATACTCCATTCACCCTCCAAATAGCAACAATATCATACTTAATTGGTACATATTACATATTGGTACCCGCCCAATTGGGCACAGCCTAGGGGTTGACATCCAGGCTTGACATTAATCCAATTCATCTGCGAGGCTCCATAATCACATTCATAAAATGTTCGCGCGTGATGCCGGTGGCATGTCTCACTTCCGCCGGAAGCAACTCCTCACTTCGGCCCACGTCACGGGACAGGGCCAAGTTGAATCCACGACCAAGAATGGAGGGTTTTTCTAATGGGAAAAATGTCGATAAATGATGAGAAAATCATGGAAAATCATCTATAGACAGAAGTAGTTTATAGATCTTAAACTCCCAATGAACACCAAAGTTCTTGGCACTTTGTCTTCCACTGCAAAGCTGACACTCATCCAGCGCCGTCAATTCTTAGTTGGGCATTACATATTCCATTTATGGTGAAGGAACCAACTCGTGCAGTTTGACATGGCCATGGAAAATGGCCCATGAAACTAGATGATTCACCACTCGAGGGGTGGTTTTCCATAGCAAACTGTTAGATCGTGGTTACCTAAGTCATAGGGCTACCCCAAACAAAACATCCACTTTTGCCAGGGATTTTGCATGAACGAAACCATCCAGCCATTTTGGGGATCCCCATTGACGTCCCCGGGGTCGTCCTCGATCTTCTCTTTCACTGCCTCACAAAGCCAAAAACCCTAGCCGTCAGGCCCAACGTTGTGTAACGGTTGACACCCAGGCAATGGCAACACATGGCACCTTTGGAGGTTCCATAGTCATGGGGATCCCCAATAGCTGGAGGGTTTATTGGAAAATCCCTGGCAAAAGTGGATGGTCCCATTTTAGGAAACCTCCATTTGGGTATGATTTATTTGATGGGGCTTACAACATGCAAAATATCGAAAGGGTACCGTTTTTTCCAAACGCTACATGAAAAGCCACAGCAAATCAGCACAGGTCCCACTGGTCGTGTTGTCACATCCATGATTTGTTGCAAGATTTTTTTGGCACTATGGGGTGCACACCTAGAACCCCGGCTCTTGAAGGACGTCCTAGGCCGTATAGATCCACTCCAGTGCGCTTCTTTGGGGTCCAACTTCACTCGGGAACCAGCCTTCCTCTGACGGTCGCTATCCCATGTCCCACCTAGTGGATCAAAGTCTCACCCTTGGAGTCCCTCTGATGAAACATGGGGATGACGCGACGGCCCTCAGATGGTAAGTCTTGAAGAATCTGGGCAAATTATAATAATTCACTAACCTGAAATAAGACCATATTTGGATAATTCCCCTTACTAACCATTATTCCAGTGAGGTCGCAGTGAGGTCGTTATAATTTACCCAGAAGAATGAACCTGAAATCAGCAGGCCATGCTGGCAGATGCCATTTTCGCCTCGACACAGACATGCAGCTGCTTCCTCCGTTCCCGAGTTGTAGAGGTGTCGTCATCCATGCTGTGATACAAGGTCTTGTTGAAATTCACCAGAACGGAGAGAATGGCCACAAGAGCCACATAAGTCTGATCCTTGAAGTTTATAGCAGCCCGTGCAGCAACATGCAAGAGAGTCGGGTTTTGATCACTTCCTATCTTCGTCAGGTGTTTCTTCGGCACATATTCCAGACAAGTTGAAGATTGGGCGCTTCGTCAGCTGTGACTCCATTGAACCAAGTCATGGATTTGACTGTGCTCAACGTTGGCATTCACGACATTGCTCCACAAAAAAAAACACCACATCTTCAATGGGCACTTTGAAATTATGCTCCAGTGAGCTGCTAGTTTCAAACTCTGATAGAACTCACATTTCACCACGAAATCACGAAATCCGTGCTTTGATGTTTGCCTGAAAAATTTCGGCGAAAACTCCCCCAACTCCTATGGCTTGGAATCTCATCTTCCAGTCCAAGAAAAAATGGGGGAAAGGGCCCTCTGCTATTCAACCATGCTTGGAAAATTCCCCAGTTCGATGAGTTCTTCTCCTGGATCAGCCAATCCGACTGAAAACACTTCCACACTTATGTGGGAGTCGAGTGGAAAATCCTCCAAGGCCTTCATGGCGGTCTCTTCCTTGTCGACTTGAGCTGTGACGGAGACCACCTCAACTAACACGCCGATGAGCATATTCATCACCTCGGCTGGGGGCACGAAATCCAACCCCCGTTTTGGGAGGAGTTTTCGGGAACTCCCTGTTGAATGGCATGTTGTTTAATGGTAAATCCATGTAAATCCCTATCTTGATGGGAATGTTACTGGGAAAAACACATGTGTGTGTATATATATATATATTTATATGTTGTTAAAGCATAATTCTCTCAGACTAAGACATTTTTTGGCATGGATGGACTCTGCGGCTCACAGGGAAATTGTCGACACCACCTTGGCAGCTGGCCAAGATCCGTGTGAAATGCACAAACAAACAACATGAATCGACAAATTGATATGTGTAATTGGAAAATAAACAAACAACTACACAAACAAATAAATGAATGAATGAAAGAAAGAATAGACGCATGAATGACTGAACATGAATGATTGAGGGCATTAAGGAATGAAAACATAAATGAAATGTATCTATATATATATTACACACATACACACCTATGTACAAATCCATCTCCCCTACTTCGCGCCTGACGCCCTGCCATAGCTACCCTCCGCCCTTGCCACGCGGCCGTCAAGCCAGTGATCAGCAAGTAGAAGATGCCCAGCAAATAGGTCATGGGGCCCAGTTCCAACATCCTGCAACAAGGAACGGGCAGTAAAAATATATGGGAAAATCCTCGAACCAAAAAGGTGGGGGATAAAAAAATGTGGGATATCTTCCACAAAAGCTATGTTTGAGTGGCAGTTGCTTCCAAGAAGGATAGCCTCTGGTGTCAAAAAATGCCGGTAGCTGGGAAGATCCTCAAAGTATTGCAGGATCCTCCCCCCCGGGGTGTTACCTATCAACTCTTGCCCCAAACCGTCTCCTATATAAAATGAGGTAAATGTCTATGTTCAAGCTGGAAAAGCTATGTGTAATACACACAAAAGTTGTTTCAAGTGTTTTTGTTCCTATTGAATGGGGGAGCACAGTGCACCGGGGGAGAAGTTTCCTAAGTCATGGGGGGCCAAGTCACCATGTTTCAATACTGAGTCATAGTCATCCATGACTTGTTTTTTTGGGGGTACCCCTATGACTTAGGAAACCTCCATATGAACTACCTCACTTAGATTTTGTTGAATGATATATGCAGCTGATAAACCACGAATCCTACCTGGGTCCCGCAGCGTCCAAGCACAAGCCTGAAAATCGCTGGTACAAAATATTGGATATAGAATCTATAATAAGTGTACAAGGTGCGGACCACCCAAACGATGGCTAACCTGATTGAATCAGCTTGGTAACCTTTGGTTTATGGATGTTTCATTCGTAATTCATAAACTCATAAACATTCATAAGCAGCAAAAAGTTCCCATCTGGCTGTTTCAAAAAAAATTGTTCATTAGTTGGTAACCAATTACTTACTGGTGCTTAGTAGGGAATGGGAGAATGGGATGATTACTAGTGGCTATTATAAATCATTCCCTCATTCCTTACTAAGCACCAGTAAGAAATGAATAGTAAGATTATTATATATTATATCTCCCAGTATTATTATATATCATAGTATTATTATTATATATCATATCTCCCAGTAAGATTATATATCATATCTCCCATTGCTTCACCGGCAAACCGTTCCTGGCCATCAACTCCTGCTGTTCCGGGAAGACCTCAACAGGCGCTGTGTTGGAGATGGGTTTTTGTTGGGGAGGCGGAACCGGGGCAACCGGGGAACCTCAGGCCTCTACCCTCTATATATATATATATATATATACGTATATATACATAGGATGGTTCATGTCTAAAATAGTCTTGTTTATTCGTATTCATTGATTCATCTAGAATCTAATCCTATAGATGTTCTTGATATGTACCCCATCTGGTGGTTGATCATCATTCCCGCCCTGAAAATTGCTAGTTTGGGGCGTACCCCCTAATTTGAAGACAAAGAAAAGCATGGTGATGTTGGGATTTTACATGTGGATGAAATGCATCTGTATAGATTCATGGATCAAATGCACATGAAATATGAATTATGTGTATCTATAGATGTACTTTTGGATGCAAACGTGTATCTTTAGTCATAATATGTGGATGCGTATACCATATTCAGTGGGAAGGACACCAAGGCCAAACTTCTACATCTACAGATGTCTACAGGAGTAATGAGGGTCATCCATCAGGGTATTCACTAAGACTTCCATCCTTTAAAAATTGAATGTAGCTATGGAAAATGACCAATTTAAGCAGGTAAATCATCAATCTTAAATAAGCTATAAATGGAACATTTTCCATAGCTATGTTGAATAGCCAGAGGGTAAGTGGAAAAAACATGATATATAAATCAGTAGCCCATTTTCAGGCAAACCCACATCGTTACATCATGCAAAATCTGCCAAACCCCCCGAATCTATAGTTCACCCAAAACAAATCCCATGGTCTTCCCCAAAAACGACATCACCCCCAAGTTTTGTTTCTACCCTTCAACCCGCACAAAGGGGACTAAGGCGCCACGTTCAGCATCAGGCAGTTCATGGACTCCAGGACCCCATCGTAGCAGCCGTGCGCTTCCTCGCTGCCGCGGAAGAGTTGCGTGAAGATGATGGCCTCAAGGCAGGTCAGATAGCTCTAAGGTGGTGCTCCCAGTCCCTATGAAAGACTTTATATGATCTTTGTTGGATTATGCCCATCTAAGTATTAATTGCTCAAATGGTTTAATCTTTGTTGGTTTATGATCATATAACTATATATAGTTGTTTTATCACTATAAACCCAATCATTACACCTAGTTGTGAAACATACAACTGGTTAGGGGGGCGAAAATCGCTGGAGAACGAATCTCCTCTCTGAAATACTCCCCCCACACATCCAAACGAAACTCTTAAGTGCAACGTCTTGGATATATTGATTACATGTTGACTACCCAGTCATTGGGGGCACTTAATTTGGGGGATGGGATGAGATTCATAGTTAGGATGATATAGGATCATATTTACCAAAAAAAAAAACATTATGAGGTCTGATATGGGCAATAATCCTGTTGAATATAGATGGAGGAATGAGAGAAATTCCCATGGATGTTTAATGAGAATCGATGTAAGAACTGATGTGTCAGCAATTTTGTTGGTCATTCATTATCACTTTGATGGAACTCTGTTGTAGAGGATGACACATGGAAGCCAAATAGAACATTCATTGATGATCATTTCTGATGTGTCTGCAAGCATATCATTCAGGATACGTTTTCAATCATCGTGTTTGTCACTCTCCAACGTTCTCATCCTTCTTAGCATTGAAACGTCAATTACATGATCCATCATGGAATCATCATGAAAGACAATGATCAGTTCAGTCATGACTGGAGGTTTCATCATCCCATGTCTGCCTTGCTTCGAAGAATCTCATGGGAAGATGCACCAACACGAAGTGGGAATATCAAGTGACTAACATGCCTGAGAAATTGGTGACTGAGCCAGCAACTGAAAAAAAATCAACTGAGAAAATATGCCCCAGTTTATCGGAGGATCGCCATCCCAGTTTTAGGGCTTCAACGGATAATGAAAAAAAAACTGCAGACACCACCTTGAGTTGAACCCAACACGAGAAGGCTGCTTGAAGGAGCCAGAATATGGCAGTTGTTGTTTGATTCCAGAAAAGGAGGACCGGGAAATCATCCTGGGTTGAGACCGAAGCTTGGAGGACTTTCTGCCTAAAATAGTTGGACCATGTTGGAACCAAACATCAACCGTTGTGATTTTTCCTCCGGGTTTCCCCACTGGTTTTGGGTAGTTCTTCAAGGTCTCTGGATGTGAAGACCGCCAAGACCGCCATGGATTGGATTGGATGTTTTCCCCCACCACCAAAAAGGACCTATTTCAGCCCCCGAGAATCGACCGGGAAAAGCACCAGGCTGAATTCAACGGCCCGAAAAAAGGCAAGGGGCAAAGACGTAAATGATCACCATCATCAAGAACCTGAGGCTACACAGCTGGAATCTGTCAGCGAATTCGTACCTGAAAAAGGATGGAAAAGTCACCACTGCAGATGGAGATTTCAACCAAAGATATTGGTACTGGTTGAGGCCCACTAGTTATAAGCGGGTTTATGAATCCCATCAACTATAATCATACCTGCTATAAATCAACTTAGCTACCGAACTGGGGCCCCACTTTGTATCACCAAGTCAAATTTGGAGGATCGCGCCACGGCAACTGGCGAAAAAGGCCGTCCGGCAACGAATCGACTACGTCCCCCGAAAGATGCTTCAAACCCCTCGATCAAATGCGAATCTCACCCATATTTCACCAATCTTACCTCATTTTTGTAGATTTCTGTGGCATTCTCATGGTTATTTCACCCCCCCAAGAGCTGGCAAATACGCCAGGTCGCAGGGTTGAGAGGACCGAGCGCAAGCCCATGCTGATGCCTTTCCTCGACGGCCCATTGATTCGGACAAAAAAAAAGAGACCCCTGTAGATATGGCAATTGAGATATAGTGATATACCATTATAATTATTATACCATACTATACCATAGTATACCATAGTATATCACAGATTTATTATTCAGATGTGTAGCAGTGTAGCATACTATTACTACGATATAGATATAGCTATGGTATAGATATATCATCAAATTGAGATATCGATATACCATATCATACCATCGTGTATATTGTACCATTATTATACCATGTTTAGACTGCTGATGAAGACCGGAAAAAAGTATGGAAAGTTCGCCCTGGATGTAGATGATGTAGATGATGTAGATCGTTTCCTGGTGAATCAACATGTCAACATGGCTTTTCCATGGTTTTCCATATATTTTTCGAGGCCGGTTACCAGTTACCAGTTACGCACGCCAAGTTTCACCAACACGATGAGCTCGCGGCAGGAGCTCATCAACCTGCACAGGTGAAAAGGCGGTCTTCCTCCCCCTGGTGAACGCCTAAGTGTCTTGGTACTTAATGTCAACCCAGGAATAATAGATCAATAATAGATCAATAATACATCAATCAAACCGATCCCTACTTTCTTGATATTGGTGATATTAGGAGTTCTTCTTGGTGAAACAATCGACCTTGAGGATAAATCATAATCCCTACTTTATCAATTCCTACCTTACTAAGAATAGGGGTGCCATGGATCATGGAAACTTCTGTATTAAAGGAAAGTGGTGCTCTTATTCTCATCCAGGGTCGCCCTTTTCGATTCTTACAACACATCAACGGAGATGTTGACACGTTGACATGGCTCAGGCTCACGATGATGACGACCCTGCGCAACAAGACTCAAAACTCTGGTGCCGCGGCTCGTAAGCCGTTCTGCGAATCATCTCCACAAGGAATTCCCAATTCGATAGCATTCCCAAGTGACTATTTGTCAAACTTGAAGTACAAGACCACACAAAACTATGCCCATTCTGGGGATCCTAAACTACAGTATCCCATTTAGGGGCGCACAGATGTTTACAGTAGTTTGCTGATCCGTGGGGTTTTCATTTCATTTCAAGCTTGAAAGGGTCTATCCCTGGCTGCTGCACACTGCAATTCCAAATTGAACCGCTGGAAGTCCGGGAGCCAACACAAGCGCCTTCCTTATAGTCCCCCAGGCATGGTGGATTTCGCAGTGGGAAAGTAAAACTTCATCAGCAAATCCAAGATAAGTACCATCAGAAGTATTCTAATGAGTATGAAATCCTACTATTTACATCTATTTACATCTATTTACTGTCAATAACTCCTTATGCTTGTTTTTCTTACCCTCCGCTAGTCAGTCACATATAGCTGGAAAATCCATTCAAAACGTTCGACGCTCGCACCTCCCGACCCGCGCGATTCGCACCAAGCGAAAGAGACGGAGAATTCGCAGCACTGACATGTTGGCACTGCCCTTGGCACGGTCGATGCTTTTTTTTTCGCGATTGGTGGTAGGGTTGGGGTTAATCTATGGAAAAATCGATCTTTCCTCACTTTCCTCCGAGCAAATTTGGGGTTTCGGCTTTTCTCCCTTGAAGCGCTTATGGGATGGTAAGCACGGGAATGATGGGAATTGGATTGGGGAAACTATCCTATAATGCCTGAACTTTTCAGGTGATTTTTTGACATTTAGGCTGAATCATGGTGCAAAATATGGGGGGATGTTGCTGATGTCATAGGGGATAGTAACCTACCAGGTATACCTTAAACATTTGGGAATATGTTGTAATATTGATCAACAGTAGTTCGGGCAAGCTGTCTCAGTAAGATCATCCTAGGAAGAAAGAAAACAACATCTGTGAAACCACCAACTGTAACTGGCTTTCATCGATGGAAGCCCGAGAAGATGGCCCCAATCAGGGTAAAATCATCCCCATTTTCGTCAGATGAGCAGTGTTCATCTGACCCCAAATGTCGACGCTTCAGAAACGGGTTTTTCCAGGATTCCCAGTTCATGGATTGTGATCATCCCGATCATAAGTCAACATAATGGATAGTACAAGCCTAAACATCCGCCAACAGGGCTGTTTTGCAGCCACTCATTCTTTGCTTTTCAGGCAGACTGAAGTCAGTGGTCTCAGTCACCCCACAGGTACCCGGTCGTATGTCGAAATGAAATCCGGCATCCGGCAATCGGCTCTAACCCAATGGGAGAATTCCGTAACTCGAGACAGTCCAAAGATGATCAAAGATTTGGTTTCTGGCCGTGGAAGTCACCATAAATCCATGGAACCCCCTGTGAAAACACCATAAAAAAATAATTACTTCGGAATTATCTGGTTGGTGGTTGACCTACCCCTCTGAAAAATATGAAAGTCAGTTGGGATGATGACATTCCCAATATGTTCCAAACCACCAACCAGCTATGGTATTTCATACGTAACTCCGCGAACTCCGGCAACCATCCCCCTTCCAATTGCACTCAGGCGGCCACTGATCCTCAGTCGATAAAATGATGTGCTCATTTAGGGGCCCCTACAAGAGTCTCACTCTAAAATAACTGAGAGGCTGTACAAATTATTCTAAGTCATGGTCAAAAACCTGAAATTGACAAATTTTCGGACGGAATTTCTCCTCATGAACCTTTGTCAGGCTTGGTAGTTGTGAGCTTGATTCTTAAAGTAGGAGTAAGGTTGTACACAGGGTGATCAACGCGAATTCACCGTGAAAATGAGCAGATGGATCAAATACCCAAGACGACCCTAAAAAACAAAGCCTGAGTAAGCCCACGATTGGCGGGCGATCCTGGCTATTACATGAATGAGTACAAGTTGCAATAGTAACATATAGTAACATATAGTAACTAGTAACTATGCTTCCTAACCAGTTACGATCCGGGGGATGTTCCCCCCATAGGGTTGGGAACTCCGGGACAACCCCTCAGCTGCCGCCAGGGCCACGTTGCATCATCATCACCAGGAGTGAAGTGAGCCAGACCTGCTGACCCAAGTCATGGCCCCAAGGAGTAGACGACAGTGCTGTAGACACCGGCACTACCAGTTTGATACTCGGGGAAGAAGGAAGGAGTATAGGACTAGGGGTAGGAGTAGGAGCAGCAGTAGTAGTGGTGGCAGTAGGAACATAGGTTCAAGTACGAGCCAAGAACAGAACAGGAACAGGAACAACACGTTCCAATCAGACAATATCTACTCTATGCACTCACAGCTATGTTTACATTCTGCACTAGTAGCGCATAGAAGATAATTTATCAACTTCAAACTCAAGGACCTGTTGCCCTATGGGTGTGGCGTTGTCTTTCAAATTCTTGCAGACTTGAAGCACATTCTCTGAAGGTTCGAGTCCTTCCAGGTCCGTTTTGTTCTCACTTCCATCCTTTTGCTTGTTTTTTGTTTTGCATTGTCTTTATTCCTTCCTTCCCTTTCTTTCGCTAGCTGTCCTTACTGACTTTGTTTGAAATCCCCAAATTTTTGGACAATGATGAATATGATGGATAATGATGGACCAAGATGGAAAACGATGGAACATCATGAAACATTATGGAACATTATATATGATGGAAAAAACATGGACGAATGACTACGGCGGCTACATGTTGCAGGGGTCGCAAGAGAGATTGAAAAGTGGTTGGTTTGATGTGGTGAACGCCATCATTTTCAGTCTCACCACGATTTTTGTTGGACTTTGCAGCCTTTTGATCTATGGGCTGCTTTTCCCCGAATCTTTGGGTCTCCCTGGGAATCCCGGTGGATGACCTCCCAAATCATCGTCAGAACCAAGGAGAAGTCGAAGACGAAACTGAAGTCCTTCCAACCACTGGAGTCACGTGTTTTCGGCCACCAAAAAAAGCAGGGACTGACCACCGGCAAAAAGGGCATTGACCACCAAGAATGGAGATTCAACCAACAAAAAGTGGCTCTTGTAGCGACAAAAGGTGGCCAGGTCAAGCATAAATTGTGCAGATTTGAAAAACAATGATATATAATTATGTATATATATATAATTATATATATATGTAGACATATACTGTAACAACCAAAAATTGAGGTCTTGCAAACAAGCATGCATCTTTCACCATCATAAATGGCGATTCAACCAATCAAAAATCAGGAGAGAACCAACAACAAGGACTTGGGCTCACCCAGCGCCAATCACAGCGGCTGGAACCAGGTCAGTTGGAGACTTTGGGGATCTGCCCACGGCTACGGGATAAACCTACCACCAGGAAAAAAAAACTCCGCCTTCATATGAAAAAAAGGCGTATTCCATAACCCAAAAAAAAAAATCACAGCCCAAAACTGGCGATTTTTCCCTTTGGACAATCATCTAATAAGAAAATCAACCACCTTGCAGCCGCCATTGATATCATTAATGGAGCTTGGTTTTTCGAGCTCAGATTTTGATTGGATGGATCGTGAATAAGATTCCGACCAGTCGAAAAATATCTCGCCCCTCTAGTCTTGATGATTATCATTGCATATCCATATGCCATCTGGTGTCATGAAAGTCGGCTTCAAAATCCACCATTTATAGATGATTTTCCCAGCTATTAACCTCCAGCCGGCCACGTTTGATGAGCAAATTGCCCTATGTTTGATGGTTCACTCTCATCCCAGCGGGGTTTGATGGTACAGGCTAGTGTTCGATTCTGTTTGAGGGTAGGGCCCCCGTTTCACGGAAAAAAAATGCGTCCATATTTTTCCCCCATGTCTATTGGTAAAAACCTCACCGTGTGGTGAATGAATCCCCAGATCTGACGAACTGCCCGTCTCAAAACGTGGCGTGGCCTTGAAGGCGTCGCCGCTGCGCTGATAAGCCATGAAACGCACGGTGATTTCAAAGGAAAAGAACAAGCAGAAGAAGTTGTCCACGACCTACGGCGACGGTGATTCTTGAGCAACAAAAACATGGGATGTGACAGTGGGGGGTTGAAGTAACAAAGGCAACAAAGGTCCTGATTTGACCAACAAATTCGGGTTTCACCCATGAAAGATTGGATCTGGACCATAACACCTGGATGATGGTAACAAGAGCAACATTCGGAGGATCCACCCCTTAGACAAATGCCTCTGTTCCACTTCAAGAAAGCTGGTAAACCCTCCTTAGTTTTATGTGTATGTATATATATATATATTTAATATACATATATGTATATGCATGCATATATACATATGTATATATATACACATATATAGCAGCTAGGGAGGCCACGAGAATGTGGAGTTCATCAAATGGGGGTTAATCATCCCCCACACCTGGGAAAATTGGGGCCCTTTGATCATGGGAGAAGCACAAATAAAAAAAACGACCTTCCTTTGTTTTTGTTTCTTTTAATGATAAAACAAAGATAAAATGATAGAAAAAAGAAAGACAAATGATAAACCTTGAATGCCATTCACACGTTTGGTTTCAAGTAAGCTGTGAAGCATGAACCTCCACTTTTCTTTAATGGGAAAACATCCACAGATGGGAGATTGTCCATTGCCATCATGCTGAGATGCCTTGGATACTTCCAAAACCAGTGAGCTCATCCCATCGTAAATTGTGGATCACCATCCCATGGAACCATGGTGGGGACCCCCCAAAGTTGTTGGCGTCGAACCCATCTTCCCTTTTTGGATTCCTGGATTCGTGGATGTCTAAGGCTTACCCAAGGCAAATCATCCAGGCAAATCCAAGATTATCCCACTATATCCCATTGCACATCTGAATAAATATCTCATTCTAGCCCAATATCATGGTAGGTTCTACCAAATCCCCATTTCATCAAAATCCCTATCATGGTCTTGATGATTATCTAAACAAATCTAAACCAATTTCTTCATGGTCAAATTTAGCCCGTTTTTGATGGTGAATTCTCCCATCTTTAATGGTCAAAGCAGCAAAAATCGCACGTGCTTCTTTCAAATCCAATGCCATCAACAGCATGTTTCACCAGTCAAGATGGTTGCTTAATGGTGTTTCACCAGTAAAACATCGTGTACTTCTTTAATGGTTTACCATGGTTTACCATGGTTTACCATCCCCCAGTCACGAATTTTCTGAAATGGCAACGTCTCGGGAATTTCCTCGGACCTGAAAGATCAGTGGCGAGTCAACCTCCAGATCCGCAGGGTTCCTGGGCGACCCAGACCCCGAAGCCCAAAATTTCATGGAGGTCCTGTGGCTGCACGAAATCCTGAGTTATTGCTGGTCAACATCCCATTGTCTTCGGGTTTTTTTTTCCGCACCCTTAAAAGGTGCAGATTTTTTCGGCACCATCCACAGTATCAGATGAGATTTAGTGAGATGTATCACCGAGAATATATGATATTTGGAGATACCTTCTGGCAGTTTGACATGGCGAAATGGAAATCACCATGTTTGATAGCTAAATATTCTATAAATGGGCCATTGTCCATAGCTATCTTAAATGGGGTATGTATGACCATCTATTCAAATCTATCATTTGATTACGTGTTTACAGAATAGTAGAAAAGAAAATAGCCCCTCAACTTGCTCAAACCAAAGTTTTCAACTGCTAACTCATGTTTGTGATGCAATATATATATATACATAGATTCATATGCTCGAGAATTCAAAATTATTGACCATTTCTTCCAACACATAACCATTACTTTGGGGCTAAGCCAGCGGTCAATGCGATTGCTGGCCGGGGGCCATTCGTGAAATCTGGCTTGTCACACCTTGATCAAATGGTAAGGCAGGGGTGTCTTTCTTCTCATGGGGGATCCCCAGGTTCAACGGTTGTTTCAAGTTTCTAAGTTAAAATGGTCATCATTATCCCACTATATACAATTACAGCCTTACAGCCATTATTATTTCATCATATCCCCATATCAAAAAGTGAGGTTTCATTGCTGTGTATTTATATATATATATATATATTATCCCCCTATAGAATCCACCTATTAAACCATGATAAACCATGACTATACCACTTACACACCACGTCCCCATATCGTGGCTTTCAATCCGGAAACCTGACAGGGCCAAGCGACAGGTCCGTGTCCACACCAATCCAGATGGCGTTCATGACCTCGGCCCCGGCATTTAACCATACTTAAACCGACAAAAATGGAGGGAAAATTGATAGAATTTATAGCTGAATTCATGATAGCAACCATGGTTTTAGAAGTTGGCGCCCAAAAAACAACTTAACTATGGTTCATTATGGTTAATTGTCGATATATCGAACAAGTTTACGGGGTTTACAATCGAATCCAACCAAGGTGTGTTGGATTCAATTAGCAACACCTTGGGATGAGCGTTGGGGGTCCGACCAGCGGATTGTGCGGCGATGTGGTCACCATGTTTGGGTACCAAACCCATCTCCATATTGTTGGTTACATCTCCATTTCCGTAAATCCCTATATACCCTCTGGTAATTTAACAGTTTGCTATTGAAAAATGGCCCAGTCGAAATAGTTGATTTTCCCATTGAAATATGTTTTTCCCATAGTTATGTTAGTTTACCAGCGGGTACATATCCTCCAAAAATATCCGTTCGGATAGCCATGACCCCCATGGAACGCCCCGGCAAGCGGCGATGACCAGCATGGTGATGTTTTTGAAGAGCTGATTCCGAGCCACTTCCTGGCACCTTGGAATTTCGATGTGGCAATGGGCGTCTGCAGATGTGAATTTCGGCGTGTATTATACATATGTATGTATATATATATAATGTGTTACAATATAATTTGAATGGTGTACATATGTATACATACATGTATAATATTTATACATGTGTATTTATATATATATACATACATATGCTACATATACATATACATATACATATACATGTACATGTACATGTACATGTACATGTACAT
>Ga0126342_10012777_pt1 | contig 14939 bp, 10 predicted proteins | sample Cyp1metagenome_FD_92528 | JGI IMG/M metagenome (GOLD analysis project Ga0126342, IMG submission 92528) | Coral microbial communities from Lord Howe Island, Old Settlement Bay, Australia - Cyphastrea 1 metagenome | ecosystem: Host-associated > Invertebrates > Cnidaria > Coral ...
AAATATAACTCTATATATATAACTATTTATATATAACTATATATATAACTATAGATATATAACTATAGATATATATATAACTATGTATATAACTATAGATATATATATAACTATAGATATATAACTATAGATATATATAACTATAGATATATATATATATAACTATAGATATATAACTATAGATAAAACTATAGATATATAACTATAGATATATATAACTATATATATATAACTATAGATATATATATATATAACTATAGACTTTTATTTGTACATAGATGCTTTACCTCATTATTCACGGTGTGTAGGTCTAGATATTTTTCGACAGACGGAGGTCGAGACCGTCTCGGCCTTGATGCCAAAAACCTCCAGCTGCCAGTAGCCCTCCTGGCCACAAAACCGCCCATTGGCTCGGAAAAGACCTGGTTTCACCGAAATGGGGGGTCCAACCAAGAAAAATCATGGTTTAAGCAAGAGAAATGGTTCTTAATCTAAGAAAATGAAGTCTTAACCCAGAAAAATGGAGACTTAACCAATAAAAATTGTGATACAAGGAAGAAAAACGTTGGTTGAACCAGGAAAAAATGATGGTTTAACAATGAAAATGGGAGGTTGGCCAAGAGAAGTGGAGGTTTAACTAGTTTAACTGAACTCCAACAAAAAAAGGTGTTGTGAAAAGGACAACAAAACTGTTTGCCCAAGAAAATCCCAGTTTCATGGAGATATGTTCACCTACCATTTTATGGGATTTAATGGGGTCTATAACCAACAGTATGATCTTTGTGATCTTTGTATCCAAAAATATGGAATTACCACCCCCAGCTGAACCATCAAATGTTGGAGGGTCCCTATTCTTTTTCAGACAATCTATGCGCCTAGTTGTGAATAAAACAGATAAATATACATATGTATATATAAATATATACAAATTAAAATATGTAAGCAACCAACCTTGGCCCAAGGTTGCCTTAGTAAGCAACCAACCCTGGCCCAAGGTTGCCTTATTAAGGTTGATTTTTGCGTAACGTTTTTCTGTTTTTCAGTATGACCATGCTGCCAATGTACCATGTTAGCAAGCGTGAAACTTGCAAGTAGGCAATATCTCATTCAAACCTATAGAACAACAAAATGGCCCAAGTTTGTTTTACTGATTTGGATCTAGAGTCAATGTGAAAATCCTCCACTTTTCAACACAGTCGACCCAAATGGCATCGATTTCTTTCCAGGGAAGACCGGAAGAACCATGATGGGGCGGGCCAGTTGCCCAGTTGCAAATGGGAACTAATCCTCCAACTGGGGATGGGAATTCCTGCTGATTTTTGTATACAATTTCGCAAACCTTGAATTCAACAAAGTTGGAAAAATGTGTTTCGAAATTTTTGGGCTGTCATGTCAACCCTGGATGAATAAACCCCAAACGGATGTTGAATTGGGGGGTACCATTTAAATATTAGATTATAGTTGTTTGGAAAGTAATGCTGGATGGGCAATAGTAAAGCGCGTGCAATAGCTACAATTATTTTTCACAATCTGATTTTTCAGCCCCTATTGATTTAAAATTAGGCCTTATTGATTTTAAATTACAGACATCAATCTTGGTCCAGAGCATCTGCAATAATTGTGCTGCATTCGCAATAGCTGCAAATAATGTTCAGAAAATTCCAAAAAATTAACAGATTATCCAATACTAAATTGTCAAAGGGCATTTAGTGAATTGTTTTTAATTGTGATTGCATGTTTTTCAAATGCAAAAACAAAGCAAACCTTTACCAAATCAAAATTTTTACCTTGTTCAAAAAAATGTTTTCTGTATTAAAATCCTTTTTAAAAAATGCAAAAAACAGGTCCACAAAGGGTACCCCCTTGCAGGTCCTTGCATTTGCAATGAAAAATTGGAATTAGCACTTGCAATAAAAAAACAACCTTTCTGGCTCTAGCTGTATTTTTTCCCTTCTTCCTTAGTGTTTTTAATTGTGGCTGAATGGTTTTTAATTATGATTGCATGCTTTTCAAAAGCAAAAACAAAGCAAACCTTTACCGAATCAAAAACTTTACCTTGTTCAAAAAAGCTGTTGTCTTTATTAAAATCCTTTTAAAAAATGCAAAAAGACATGTCTCGCGACGTTGCGACGTTGAACCGCAGGCGGCTCCAGTTTGAACACTTGATTGTGCTGCGCATCAACCCTTGTGTTCTGCGCTAGAAGGTGGTAACATGATCGATCTACCGGTTGAATGTCCGGCACATGTCTGAACCATGTGCACACGAACAGTATCGTCTGACGCGTCTTGTTGTTTTTTTTCACAGGTTTATCGCACTCGCTGCTCGCCACAGCCGCGTTCCCGTGCTATCCTGGCAGTCCCAGCAGAAAGTGAGCTCAACGGTAGTCTATACATCGGCTTCATATGCCTGAAGGAACTAATCGGCTTCCCGCCTGAACCCTGCGGGAGCCGGATCTTTGGCGTTGCGGCTGGGGGTGTAGACCTGCAAGCGTGCGGAATGCTTCGAACCAATGCCACGCAAACCTGACTAGGCGCGCCTCCTGCAAGACAATGAAGCGAACCCCCCGAGGTCCATGGTAACCTCAAACATTCAGATCGTGCTTCGAACGGTTGAGTCGTGTTGCGCCCCGCGCCTCGCCTTCTTGTAGCGGATCGCCGGCTGCTTCGGCCGTCGCCGAAATTTCCAAGGAACGTAGATGGGCCTTGGTAGATTGTAATTTAATCGCGGAAAGCACAACAAAAAGGAGGCGCTACTGAGGTTGCGACTCTTCGTCGGCCGGCGGTGGCGGCGGCCGCTTCTTAGTATTTGGCATCGGCCTCGTTGCATGTGCCATGTGAGACTCTGACGTGGCCCTGATGCTGGGCCAAGGCATCAAGCCGAGCACCCGACGCTGCAGCCTCGCAGGCGCCGCGAGACCGAATCGACTCGTTGCCGTGCTTGAGCTGAGGTAAGCTGCAGACAGGATCGCAATGTCTTTGGGTTCATGTGCGCAATCCTCTTCCAACGGTCGTGTTGATTTTCTTGTTCGTGGACCAAGGTTTCAAGAGCGCCTTCCCGAACCCCCCAATTCCTTTTTTGTCGACGGTTGCCTTGAGTCTGCGGCGTCAACGACCTAGCGGTGTCTGTGGAGTCCTGCTAGGCCGTTGCAAGCAATATAAAACAAGAGACGAACCAATACCCGTAGATGTTTTCATTTTACTGTCTGGACAAACTACATATATTGCTTGGCTGGCAGTGAAACAATTGGATTGGGCCTTGGGGAACGTGACTTCTTTTTGACGGCTACTATTTCTTCTTTGTCCGTACGGGGTCTTTATCCCATTCACTCTGTGGCGAACACGGCCTCATTAAAAAACTTCTGTTTATCATGTCATATGTAAATATATATATATATATATATATTTTTCTTTAATCTGCATATAACCCACAGATGTCTAATGCACCCATGAGTTCATATATCAGACCTCAAGATAGAAGTCACGTTCCCACGCCCAGGTGACAGCTTTGTGCCACCAGTTCTCCAAAGTCAGTGGATCTGCGATGCTCCAGTTGAGGTCCGGGCGGATCCAGCATTGGATTTGTCAAAACCTTGCAGAAGCCTTGGGGAAAAGTTGGGATTTTCGATTTACTATTGCAAAGCAGACCCCCCCTTCAAAAAAAAAAATCAGGGGGGCCTCCCCTTTACTATTGTCGATGTAACATTACATCAAAAAATAAACAACCCATGGTTTAGTCTCATCCGGGCTTGACATTAGACAAATCATATACATTCCTATCTGCACTTACTTGCCTTTGGCATCGTTCCCGAACTTGCGACGCCGTCAACTCAGTCCTCGCTGTCTTGAACATTGCAGAAGGCCTCAGTCAATTCGCAATCACCGTGGCGCGGCACAATTGAGACCAACCAATGACCAAAGAAGTCTCCATTGCGCTTGGACAACACTACGAAGCACAAAAACAAAATGGGGAAATGACCAGTTGAGTCAGCCCACCATGCAACATGGCACCAGTCTTCTCAGTTTTTGAGCCATCCTCAAGCGCGAGAAGAATCTTAGTGACTGGGTCCATTTTGCACATTTGGTGACCGAAAAAACCTTAGGCAGTGAAACATAGCAATGGGAAATCCGCTGGAAATGGAGGTTTGAATTTGAATGATAAAAAATGTTTGATTGCCGGAGGGTAAAAATCGTTTTGGATGTCCTTTGTCGATGGAGATAAGTCTCAGAAAAGACGTGAAATATATGGTGTAGCCGCTTAGGCTGATCTGCTGTCGAAAGTTTCAGTGTTTAAAATCATTCTGTTAGAAACTAACGTCGTTTTTTTGGGGAGTCCACGAATGAGGTTTCCTAAAATCCTATGGTTTTATCTACGACTCAGGTCAGATCCATGTGCCGTGTCCATGATACACATGAGAACGAAAAATACTCACCAACCTCATTTACGTCCATGAAACATACCCTCTGGTAATTTGCTACATAGCTATTGAAAATGACCATTTTTTTTTAAGGGTGGATCTTTCCATCGTTTTTTGTATGTTTACCAGAGGGTAACTAATCCCATCATTCTGTGGTTCCGTTCTTTTGCTGCGCACGCAAGCGGCGCAGATTCAATGGCCATGAATGAATTCTGGGTGTACATATACATAGATACATAGATACATATATACATATGTACATATATACATATATACATATACATATATATATATACATATATACATATCTATATATATATGTACATATATATATGTATACATATATATATATACATATATATACATACATATACATACATATATGTACATATATATATATATATACAGATATATATATACATATATACACATATATAATCATATGTACACATATATACACATATGTACATATATACATATATATATATTGTGTATATATATATATATCCAGTATTATTCCCAACATTTGCAATATATCTGGCTGAATTGTGATAGTTCACCAGCCGGAATAAATTAATGTTCAGCAAAAAAAAGACACACACCATTGATGTTTGATTCCGGGTCGCTAACCAGATTGGACCAGCCGTATTTCTTGGTCAAATCTCCATTTTTGCTGATTATATCCCTGTGACTGCTACTGTAGATCCCAACAAAAATCCACCAGTTCCAGAAAAAGGAGTTGCATCCCAGTTAGAGCGGTTTTTTCGAACTGGGGATATCCATGGATATCCCCAGTTTGTGGGGTTTTTTAGATGGTCTTTTCTGTGGTGAAAAGAACTCCCTATTTTCTTCGATGGAACTGCGCTGAAAGGCTTGGGCCGGCCAGGCTTGGGCCTCCGCACGAGTTCGCTGCCGTTCACCATGTGCTCACCTCTGCCGGGGATTCAATCCAGCGAACGCTTCGCGATGGCTGGGATGTGGATGCGAAGAAAATACGCCACCGTTTCAATGAAATTATCTCTTAAGTTTTTTGCCTAATATGGATTTCACTGTTCTATTTTTTGAGTTACTGGTAAAATGATCTAATTTCAATGTTTCACTATAATTTACTTGAATGCATCTACATGACGAGCCATGGACGGGTTTTTGTTGGCTCTTTCATCCCAGAAGGGGGACACCAAATGTAATCCAACTTTACATGGCACAAATGGGAATGTTTAGTGGACATCATTAGTGGTTGATGATTAGTTAATAAGTGGATTATGATCCCAGAGATAAGTGGATTGAACCCTACTTATCCCACTAAAAAAACTCGGATATACCTCTGGTAATTTGCTACTATCCGGCTATTGAAAATTGCCATAAAAACAGTCGATTGTCCTATTAAAAAATGGTGGATTTTCTGTTAGTTTACCATCAGGTAGTGTCAAACCATGGTGTGGTTGTGGGAGTCCCATGAGCTGGATGAGAAATGGATGAATTTTTGGGGTACCCCCATGGATTTAGGAAACCTCCAAATTTAGGAAAAATCTCATATGCAAAAAGGGTAAATGGCAGTTGAGTGGAATGAAAATCCTCCCAATGCTTCGGAAGATATGTACGAACATCATCTAAAAATCAGGGATTGTCCAGCTAGCCATGCCTAATTGCCTGAGGGTGCAAGTTTTGGGCTAGAGTCGGTCAATGGCTTGCGAATTGTAAAGTTCGGAGAATGCTCGCTCTTTCAAGAAAGTATGTGGGTGTGTGTCTGAAAATGTGCTGTACCCCTCCAAATAGCAATTGTGATAGGGAAAATGATACACCATTGGATTTGGAGGTTTTCCCCTAAATTGTCAGACAAAGCCAGTTGGAAGATGGGAAGAAAAAAACAGATGGCTTTTTTAGAAGGAGTCTGTCCCTGAATTCTCAGACAAAGCCAGGTGATTTCTTTTGGCCGGTTTGGGTAGATCAAGAGGATGAATGGTTTGAAAACTCGTAATCCATCCATCCCCCGTTCATACTAAACACCCTCATTCCGTGGTCCCAAATATGTTCAAATTTCCGACTTTCTGCCATGGTTTCTGGGGGTGAATAATCTTTGGGGGAAGGGATTAACTAGGGTTTAATAGTTCACGCATATCAGTATATCCCAATATATACAAGTGCAATGGCTTGCAAACCAGGGACTGTTCATTTCATAGCTTCACAAATCATCCGAGTAATTCAACCGGTCATGGAAAGCCTTCCGGACTTCAACCCATCTTCTCACCATGTCTATTCATTTTGAAGATTGAACACCTATATATATATATCTATATATATAGAAATGGATTCTTACTGAATCCCCATTTTTAGAAATGAAGTACAAAAACCGTGTTTCCTCCTGTCGCAATGCGTACAAAATGCGTACAATTCTTTCGTTGATTCCGTTGCATCCCTGCTGGGAGAAGATGGGTTGATTTGGTGAACACTAATAATATGGGGATTCAGTAACAATCCATTACCCTCTGGTAAACATACAAAAAACTATGGTAAATTTTTATTTTTCCTACGAAAATTCACGATTTCTATGGTGATGTTCCATAGTTATGTGAAAAAAAACCAGAGGGTAAGATAGGCGTTCAACCTAGAACCTCTCTTTTGGTTTCTTGCCACCATCCATAGTCACCAAGGAAAAAAAAATACGTCCAGCTAGAATAGAAGAATCAAATGCTATATATTTTTTGTTATACTCACATGTCATGTCACTGCATATGTTTTTCATTGGCTACACCCCATGTACCAACTACAAGTGAACTTCAGCCAACCTTTGTCAATTACAACTAAATCTCAAGTCAGAGGGTAAAGCTTAAATGCTGATGGGTATCATTATATATATATACATGTCTAGGCAAAATAATTCCCGAACCCCAAGAAATGACGCCACCACAAATGGTTTTACGCTTCGCCAGGTGACTCTTCCAACCACCAAAGGTAATCTCGCTGTCCTCCTACCGCCGTGGGGTTTTCAAAAAACAATCCGTGTATAGATATAGAGATAGAGATAGAGAGATAGATTGATAGATAGGATAGGATAGGATAGGATAGGATAGGATAGGAAAGGAAAGGAAAGGAAAGGAAAGGATAGGAAGATAGATAGATAGATAGATAGATTGATTGATTGATAGATAGATTGATAGATGGATGGATAGATAGATAGATAGATATACATATAGATATACATATAGATAGACATATAGAGATGCATAGAGAGATACATATGGAGATACATACAGATATAGAGATACATATAGAGATACATGTAGATATACATATAGATATACAAATAGACATATAGATATACATATAGAGATACATACAGATATAGATATAGGTATCAATGGATATAGATATAGATATACATGTATACATATATATATAAATATGTATAGAGATATATAGAGATATAGATATAATATATAGATATAGATATAGATATATATGTATATATGTATAGATGTATAGATGTATAGATGTATAGATGTATAGATGTATAGATATAGATAATGTTCATTGTTGCAAATATACCCTCTGGCTATTGAACGTTCCGAATTGGAAAATCACCTTTTTTTAAGGTAAATGATCATACATCATCTATAAAGGGTCCATGGTCCATAGCTATGTTTAATAATCAGAGGGTATACGAATTTATATATAATGCGGGAACCCCAATAATGGACCTACCATTTGGTGATGGTTTATGGCACCCATTTATGTTGATTTTGGGGATGGTTCAATATTGGTTTTACCACATTACATATAATGAATGTGTTCGTCTATGTATATGTAACAATATGTAACAAATAACAAATACAAACATTATCATTTGTGTACTTACATATCTATACAGTCTATATATATATGGAGGTTTCCTGAAATGGGGGTAGCCCCAAATTATCCATTTTAATACGATTTTCCATGAAATAAACCATCCATTTTGGGTACCCCCATTTATGGAAACCCCTATATACCCACATTGATGTTGGCTAAAGATAGAATCAGCAGTCTGCAGGATCTAGGGAGTGAAAGCACTTCTCTCGCGCACATCATTGAATTTCATGAATGCAGCTTTGCAACATATATATATATATAATGTGGTAAACCCATAATATAGCTACCATTGGGGATGGTTTTTTTCGCACAAACAGTGGATATATCAACAAACATCAACAAACTGTTTGAAAATCTAAGAAACCTAAAGATAACAAACTTCAACAAACTAAAGATCCGTAGGGCCCCTTTTTTTACACAACCAGAGAGCCGGTTGGGCTCGCGAAAATTGCTGGCTGGTCCGTGTCACCTCTGCTGACTTGGCCAGGAAGACACCAAACATCCGCTCCTGCGGAGAAGATTCTGTGGAGCCGTGACAACTGGGCCATGACAGAAAGTTCATATTTTTATCATGGATACCCTCTGGTAAACTAACATAACTATGGGAAATCACCATTTTCAATGGGAAAATCCACTATAAATGGTCATTTTCAATAGCTATGTTAAATTACCAGAGGATAACTGACAGATATTATGATGATGAATTTCCATATCCATCAGTTTTTTATTCGACATAGATGGCAGTGAATGGTTTTTTGGTAGATCAAAGGAAACTATGATGTTTCACTGGGAAAAAGAAAAGGATCCATAAACGAGCCATCCAGCGATGCCCTTCCCCAATCTCTTGTCATCATCATTCCCATGAATAAGGCAATAAATTCGGTGCCCATCCGCCAATTTCCCAAAAACCCAGAGATCATCTTGTTCGAGCTAGTTAATGATGGTTATAAACACACAAACAAAACTGAGGGGCACGACATTGCCACGAAATTCCAAGAAACATCTCCCCAACATCACCATCTTTGAAAAGTCCCTTCCAAGAAATATCTCCCAACAAAAAATCCGCTTAAAATATCTATACGTATATATAAACACCTAGTACAAATCACATAGATTTACATTAATAACACTGATGGGCACTGCCCGTCCCTCGCCAAATCGCACGGGCGCTCCCCGTCAGGTACCAAGCTTGTCCAGGCACGGGCACCAGAGGATGCCTGCCAAATTCATCAAATGAACAGCTCAAAACATCGAAACCATGGAAAATCATAAGAAACCATAGGACCATAGGAAAGCTATAGAAAAATGGAGATTTAAACAAGAATCATGGGGATTCAACCACCATTTTTTCGATGTGTTTTTTTGTACGAAAAAAAAGGAAGTGAATCAAGTGAATCAACAAAAATGAGTGCATCTCGAAATTACCAAGAAACCCAACGCTATGTTGCACATCAGTTTCAGAAATGGGGATTTAAGTGTCACAATTGGATTCTTACGAACAAAAATAAGGACTGAACCATAAAATAAACATGGAACGACTGAAGCATCAAAAATGGTGTTTGAAGGTCAAGAAAAATAGGATTGAACGCTGTGGACACAATGCAGGGATAGGCAAAGTCATTTTTCGCTGGATATTACATGTGCTCTCCACGAACCCGGTAGCCTAGAAGCCTACTACCATCTGGTAATTTGTTACATAGCTACAGAAAATCACCCATAGAAATAATTGATTTACCTATTAAAAATGGTGATTTTCCATAGTTTTTTGTATGTGTACCAGAGGGTAAATCTAGGCAATCCATCATCCATGACAAACACTGCCCTCCCAGCCAAGGTCATCATCATTCGGCCTTCCGGGGGTCTGTCTTTTTTGGAACCCACGAATCGGAACCGTGGTTTTTTTCACCCATTGATCTTAGCCATTTTTTTCTGGGGATACTCCATGTACAACTAGGGCTATAACCCATTTACCATCTGGTTGTTTAACATAGCCATGGAAAATCACCATTTTTTATAGGTTTCCATGGCTATGTTAAATAACCAGAGGGACTAAGTGGGGCCCGCACCCTCAAGTTATGAATGGGGCGAATTTGGGCCCTCCATTGGCAACTCAACAGATCCTAAAATAGGGCTACCCTCCAAAAAGATGGTGGAAAATGATGGTAGTGGTACCACTTAATAAGTGGATTAGATCCCAGTTATAAGTGGATTATATCCCTACTTATCCCACACATAAATGGGATATACCCTCTGGTAATTTGTTGCATAGCTATTGAAAATGGCCATAGAAATGGTTGATTTACCTATAAAAAATGGTGGATTTTCCATTTGGTATGTAAAAAGGATGTTTCCTGGAAAAATAAACCATCCAGCGATAAAGGGGTACCTCCAGTACTGGATTAAGCCTATTTACTCTACTTAGACCTGGCGTGATTTGAAAATTCCTAGGGAATTTATTGGTAAAATGCCATAAGCCACCCCCCGAGTCATCACCATTTAAATGGGTGGTATGGTTACCATTCCCAGTCATGGGTGAGTTATGACATTGTTTTACACCCATTGACTAGTGGTAAACTAACATAACTGTGGAACATCACCATGTTCAATGGGTAAAACGAACTTTTTATGGCCATTTTCAATAGCAAACTGTTAGTTTTCCAAAGGGTAATCTACCCATTTTTCACGGGTATCCCTATTGTAGTATATAATATGTTCCTATTATAAGATGTTATAATTGTCCATAGCAATCAGCCGCAGAACAACTTAATTCCTCTACTGTATTACTGGATTAAGCCTACTTATACCCTACAGGATAGGGCTCCCCAGTGATGTTTGTTGGTTTATAAACCATTATAATCCCCATTAACTAGTTCGTTATATCTACCATAAACCATAGTTAAGCCTACTTATACCCTACGTCTACTTACGATGAATCCGATTCCTAGTTCACCACAAGGACATGCATCCCAGGAATCGATGAGTGGAATGTCCCCAGTGAAAAAATGGGCTGCACTGCGGTACTACATATGTATGTATTTATATATATATAGAGATATTGGATATGTATATGGAAAATTGGTCACAGATTCTAAGGAGCCTTCTGCAAATATAATATTCCCAGAAATGCAGATATGTACATATACATATATTATGTATATATCTATATATGGGTCATAGACCACTATTATTAACTCACCGTCCCACGTTCACCACTTATGATTGGTACGAGGGGCCTGCCCCTTCACGATTGGTTTTCATGTGGGTACAAAAAACAAGCACAACTGAGAAAACCCACCACATTGTAGCTATTCCTGGGAATGTGGGTAACGTAGAATCATGCCATAAAAAATCACCACCTCGCGAATCATCTACAAGGTGAGGCCCCCCTAAAAATGTTGTTCCTTGGTCTATAAACCCATGAACTCCAGAAAAATCCCCCATAAATCCTAGTTGATCAAGTTATCTAGGGCACCTCACCGAAATGTTTTTCGCTGTTGATATGGGTCCCACATGTCCCACATGTCCTCCAGGAAGTTGAACTCCATCGTCTGGGACAAGCTGGGCAGACCCAGCCCCAGCACGCCATCGAAGCGGAAGCTCGAAAACCTCAAGCCGAAGCGCTGAAGAAATCACTGGGGGTCCGACAGGTATAGATATTGTATATATAATGTAATATAATATAATATAATATAATATAATATAAATATAAATATAAATATAAATATAAATTTAAATTTAAATTTAAATATAATATAATATAATATAATATAATTATAAATATAAATATAAATATAAATTTAAATTTAAATATAATATAATATAATATAATATAATATAATATAATATAATTATAATTATAAATATAAATATAAATATAAATATAAATATAATATAATATAATATATATATGTGAGTACTTCATGGTCCTCATTTTGGACCTCAGTTGGTGCTTTGGGAGACCTTCATCATGACTTAACCATGCGTACAGGCAGGATCTTGGGCCAGGTCCACTCTGGAGACGTCAGTTACCCTCCGGAAAATCCAGCATTTTAATGGAAAAAACACCATTTAGTTCGATGATTTTCCTAGCTATAAACCTCCATTTATTTTGGGATTTCCAGTTGCCATGTTTGATGACACCGGAGCTTCAATTTCATGGAATTTCTCGAATTGTAGATGGTTTCCCATGAATACTTGGATGGATCCTATCAAGCACCGGATGTTACGTCCCGTCAGGCATCGACTTGCAGGGTTTTTCTATGTCGTCTCTCCATTTTCTATTGGAAATGTCTAATACCAAGGAGACCTGCCAAGTGTTTCTAAGTCCAACTTGAAAAAATACTCACAAGCATCCAACAGCTAAAAACCTTCTTAGCCTCTGGTCACTATTCTAATTCCACTTCTTCATTGACACACCCACCTCTAGTTGATAAAAACCTATTTATGATGGTGATTTTCCATGGCAAACTGTAACAGTTTACCACAGGGTAGATTTCCTCTGGTTTGTGTTGCAGTACAACAAACCAACCCATCTCGGCCAGGCTACGGATCATCCGTCATCTCGGTGGCCGAGACCAGACGGAGGTCCACACAGCCGTGGTCCACACCTTTGGGGCGGGCCTCGTCGTCCTGGTGCAAGGACGGTATGATGGGATGATGGGTGACAGATGGGCATTAAGCATTCATAGAATTAACTCTTATTAACTATCGTTAATACCAATATACTACTGGGTATATTAACTATAGTTAACTATTATTAATATAATTAACTATGGGTGTAAACACTACAGTATTAGCTTATAGCGTCGGGTATTATTATCACCTATGGGTATGATAGATATAAGGTCAAGTATATCACGACTAGTAGAATCAACTCATAATGTGGCTTATGGTTGTATAATACCCATATAATGGCTAATTGGATAACATATTTGTTCGGAGATGTTCAGTGGCAATGTTTGATTATGGTGGTTGTGGGTGAGTATCTGTGATCGCACATAGTATATATATATGCACATATGTATGTATGTATGTATGTATGTATATATATATATTGTATGCATATATATATATATATATACACATTGAATCATTGTATGTTTATATATATATATATTGTATGTGTATATAAATTGTATGTGTGTATAGATGTGCATGTATATATATATATATCTTGTATGTATATATATATATATATTGTGTATATATATATATATTGTATGTGTATATATACATATATTGCATATAAATATTGTATATATATATATATACATACATTGTATGTGTATATAAATTGTATGTATATATATATCTTGTATGTATATATATATTGTATATATACATATATACATATATATGTATAGTGTATGCATATATATTTGTATATATGTATTGTATGTATATGTATATACATATATATATAGTATGTGTATATATAGTGTATGTGTGTATATATATATATATATTTATGTATTGATATTGTATGTACATTGTACATATTTATATATATTGCATCTATTATTGTATAGTGTAAGTTGTGTATGTAGTTCCTATGGGCAGCAACTTCTTCAAACCATGGCTGCTGCCAAAGAAATCCCTCTGAGCAATTATGGTAACTACAGTTAATGCATGATTTGTTCATGACTAGTAGCTAATTATCAACCATTGTATATGTACATCTATATATATATATATATAGATATATATATATACATACATGTATATATATATATACATACATATATGTATATGTGTATATAAATATATATATATCCATAAATACATATATACATATATGCATATTTACAAATAGATAGGTAGATAGATAGATAGATAGATTAGGTAGGAAGGTAAATTTAAAAAAAATAAATAGATAGATAGATAGATAGGTAGGTAGGTAGGTAAATAGATAAATAGATAGATAGATAGGTAGATCCATTAGGTAGGTAGGTAAATAAATAAATAAATAGATAGGTTGATAGGTAGGTAAAAAGATAAATAGATAGAAAGATAGGAAGGTAAATAAATAAAAAGATAGATAGATAGGTAGATAGATAGATAGATTAGGTAGGTAGGTAGGTAGGTAGGTAGGTGAATAAATAAATAGACAGATAGATAGGTAGGCAAATGGATGAAAAGATAGATGAATAGATAGATTAGGTAGGTAGGTAGGTAAATAAATAAATAGATTAGGTAGGTAGGTAGGTAAACAGATAGATAGATAGATAGATAGATAGGTAGGTAGGCAGGTAGGTAGGTAAATAGATAAATAGATAAATAGATAAATAGGTAAATAGGTGAATAGATAAATAGATAAATAGATAAATAGATTAGGTAGGTAGGTAGGTAGGTAGGTGAATAAATCAATAGATAGATAGATAGATAGATAGGTAGGTAAATGGATAAATAGATAGATGAATAGATAGATTAGGTAGGTAGGTAGGTAGGTAAATAAATAAATAGGTTAGGTAGGTAGGCAGGTAAACAGATAGATAGATAGATAGATAGATAGAAAGATATGTAGGTAAATAGATAAATAGATAGATAGATAGATAGATAGAGAGATAGATAGGTAAATAAATAGATAGATAGATAGATAGGTGGGTAAATAGATAAATAGATAGATAGATCGATAGATAGATTAGGTAGGTAGGTAGGTAGGTAGGTAGGTAGGTA
>Ga0126342_10012778_pt1 | contig 14937 bp, 14 predicted proteins | sample Cyp1metagenome_FD_92528 | JGI IMG/M metagenome (GOLD analysis project Ga0126342, IMG submission 92528) | Coral microbial communities from Lord Howe Island, Old Settlement Bay, Australia - Cyphastrea 1 metagenome | ecosystem: Host-associated > Invertebrates > Cnidaria > Coral ...
CATCCTCGTTGGGACGAACAATGCCGCGACACGATGATGACAGTCCCTCCGCAACTCACCTCTTCCCTTCCTTCTTTCTCCTACCCTGCTAGCTTTCGTCATCCACCCCCGGCCTCAAGTTTTGCGGCCTCAATATCTTTTACTCAATATGTATTATATATAATATATACATTATATATATATACGTATGTATGTATGTGTGTGTACAGTCTGGTTCCTCTCTGGAGGATGTGGAAAGAAAAGTGACATGAAGAGTGGGGGTTCAGAAGCTCGTGTAAACGCGGTCGCTTGGAACAGGAGCAATGGGCGGACCTGGAGCCATTGAACTCCTTCATCCACATCCACCTGGGTTTCCGGGGGGAGGTGGGCCTTTCTTGGATGATCAGATGATGGGCCAAGGGCGGACCATTTTTTGGTTCATTTTTAGTTGTAAAATTGGAAGATATTCGTAACTCATTTTGGTGCGTGTGCTCACACGGCTTGGTTGGAAGAAATGAGTTGCGAAGGAGGTTGCACTTTAGGATTGGTTGATTGGTGAAATGGGGGGCTCAAGATGATGTATGGATTGCCCCATGCAACTACTGAACTTACTGAACTACCCTGGAGGATCGCGACAAAGGCCGCACCCCTGCCCTGAATCTGCTGCACCTGATGTTCCGCTCCTGGAAAGCCGTCACCGCCCCAACCAGAACGGCCCCATGTAACAACAGATCCGTCTGGACAGCCGCACAAGCAACATCGTTGCCTTAGCCTTGTCGCACATCCCTCAGCTGATGCTGGACTGCAGAGCTGTCACCGCCACGGTCTGGATCGCCCCAAGTAACAACTGATCCGTCGGCCCGGCTCGTCGCAATGCGCAGTGTGTTGCCTGAATCCTGAATCTGCTGCACGCCCCAGAACCGATGTTGGACTTGAGAGCTGTCACCTCCATTGTGGCCCCACGTCACGACCAAGCCATCCCCAAGGATCGCAGCAAATGCATAGTCTGTGGTTTGAACCTGCATCACATCCCTCGCCCCAGGTCATCATCGCGTCGCCCCCACGGCACCACAATGCGAAGGCCCTTGCTCCTGCTGCCAGCTTCGCCTCCAGCACAACAGCAGTGAGTTGGTCCCCGTCTCGCAGCTGTTCAGCCAATGGGCATCTGCCGCAGCTCCCAAGTTTGCGGCCTGCGGCACGACAAGGTTCTCCATGTGTCCGCTCGGCAAAGCCATCTTCACTTGCAACATCGTTGAGAGTCGAAATTGCACACTCTTCACTAAAATCTACAGGACAGTGCGGGATCGGCTCATCGGCGTGCAGCAGCGTCAGGCCACAAAAGATCACAAAAGGTGCATTTTCTGCAATTCGGACCGACGGATCCGTTGATACCTGGGGCGATGGAGACAAGGGCGGTGACAGCTCTCAGGTCCAGTATCTACTTGAAGGTGTGCAGCAGATTCAGGGCACAGAGCGCGCCTTGGCGATCGTCGACGGATCGGTTGTTGCCTGGGGCAATCCAGACTGTGGCGGTGACAGCTCCGCAGTCCAACTGCAGCTTAGGAAGGTGCAGCAGGTTCAGGCCACACGCCGTGCATTTGCTGCGATCCTGGCAGATGGTTCGCTTGTCACCTGGGGCTGTCCAAAGCATGGCGGTGATAGCTCTCAAGTGCGACGTCAGCTGAGAGGTTTATAGTATAGCCGTAGCCGTTTTGTAATTTGATTTCTCGCATTTTTCAGCTAAGAGCATCGCCTCGTGCAGACTCGGGGCATTTTTGAAAATGCGCTTTGTCCTTCTGCGTTCCGCATCGCTCCACATTTCTTCCTCGGGAGAGATTGGGAGACTCCTGTGCCATGATTATTGATTGATTGTCAGAGCGTTGGCCTATTCAGAGTGCAGACTGTCTCAACTAGTCGCAAAGAATAGGCATGCATGTACCAAACACATCCACGATGTAGAAACACATAGCAAAATTGCACAACATCAAGGTTGCTTTGCATTTCTTGGTTTGCAGTGGTTCCTTTCAAAAGGCCAAAAGCCTACTGTGTGCACGAATCTCCTCACGCAACGATCCCAAGCTTTTGCCAGGGCCTTCCCACCGAACACTGCCCGGACTTCCCGGCGCAGTGGGGCGTGGTGAACGACTGGGCGGATCTGGAGCAAGCCAGGCAGGCTTCGACTCGTCCCGAGTGATGATGGGTTTTTCCTGGAACAGGTGTCTATTTTTCCCCTCTGGCGCCATCAATATTTCTGGAAGATGGAAGAGTATGGAAGAGTATCGAAGAAGTATGGCAAGATTAAATAATATTAATTGAAGATGGGTTGAAACATGTTGAAACGACATTTCTGGTGAATTCACTGAAGATCAAGCTGTCTTCCTTTTTTTTGGGTTGCAGCGTGCTCTCGTTTTTTTTGCCCAGGAATGTGGTGCTGGTCAGCGTGCCATCCTTGTTGGACCCAGACTTCGCGCCGAAGGTCGGCGCAGGGTCGGCGCAGTGGGGTGACCGATGTGACCGATTTTCCAGGATTTCCTGCATTTGGATTTGGGATGATTGTCATGTACCAAATGTATCCAAAGTATCCAAATGTATGCCACTGACATAGCGAAAGCATGCGAAAGCTGTTGGTCAGCATCATCCCATTCATCTAGATGCATCCACAAATTCCATGACACACTGGCCTTGCGCAGGCCATTGCCTCTCAGCGCATGTTTTTTTTTGGTGCAGTAAGACTGTGCCCGACTGTGCCCAAAAAAAACTAATGCATCAAAGGTGCTTAGTTCTGCCGGAAGGCAACTTGGTGCACCCATTTGTGTCATTTAGATTCACATAGCATATCACATTTTGTTGGCTATTCACCGGTGGGAATGCATAAAAAGTCATCCAAGATGCCTATGGCAGGGCTATCACAGCCTCCACGCCTACACCCCCGCAACGGAACGCTGGGCCGACTGGGAGCACCTGGACCGGCGCAGTGCTGAGTGGCGCGGCAGTGAAGACGTGAAACGATGGGCTGGCCGTGGGGATTTGGTCCGATCAAAGGTGGGGGGTTCAGCTACCAGGAGTTGGGGAAAACATGGCCAACATGGAGATCTCAATGAAAATGGAATACTCAACTTACCCACCTTTGGTTTTGATGGGTATTCATTCCGCAGATGCGGGGATGCAATCAGCAGAATCCTGCCATCACAGGGAAACAGGAACTCCTTTTTGCTTCTGCTGAATGGCCTTTGAGCAAAGCTAGGATCAACCCAGGATGCCCAGAGGTCACAAATCACTGCTGGGTGCGCATGAGCCTTCTCATTTCAGTGGGATTACTGACGCCACTTTTCCATGACCAGGTACTCAAACGCAATGGCCACAGGTCACGAAACGCTCATGAAGGCACCCAAGTTCCAGTCTGCGGGACTTCATCCCAAGAAAACAGGATGTAGGACATTGATGTGAGCGTCTCAAAGTTACGGGGGGATATAGGGTATACACCACATACACCTCTACATATTAACCACTCGGGCTTTCCGGAACTTCAACGAGAGATAGCCCAGCTGATCACACACGTGGGGCAGAACGGCTAAGGTACAAGGAGAAGAAGAAGGAAGCCGCGGACTTTTTGTATTCGGCCATTGAGCGCCAGGCCTCAAGACACAGAGCTGGATATTGCCTGAGCTGATTTTTTTGGAAGTGTTTGGCATCCTGAATCCGCTTCATATATCTTCAATGATTCTTTATGTCACTTTAAAGGTTCAAGGAGAGGATTCACGTCAACTGCTTCAACCTTTGCCCAAGAAACATCTCGCTTTGATCAACGAGACGCCTTGACAGTTCGCAGGAATCCCAAAAGGGATTTGGAAGCTGATTTTATTGTCCTTGAGGGATGATCATTCATACAATCACTTTGAGGATTTTTTTCTCAAGGCAGGTGAAAAACCATCAGACCGCCAGGTGCCAGATATTCGCTCCAGAGTAGTCTTTGAGCAAGTTGGCACACCGTTGACGCATGAGTGCCCCACGGGGCGTCGTGGTGGGGCAAACCATGGGAGGGGTTCCAAACTTGGACACAACCGTACATATGAGTGGATAGGAGGAGAATGATCCTGAACATGGCCACTGTTTGTGGTTCACAAGAAGTGGACAGCAATAGCTGGCTGGCGTTCCCCTACATACTATTTGCCCCATTTTGTGAACAGAATATCTTCGATGTGCAGAATTTCCTTTCCAGATTTTTTCCTGGAAACCTTTCATTGATTTGTTTGCAGTGCCCTTGGCTTACAAAAACGAGAGACATAGGTCCGAGCATCCGCACGCTATGTCTTTGCAAGGCGTTTCTTGCGCAAGCCCAGGGGGGCGTATGGTTGGCGCGTTTGGGAACCCAGGGATGGCCCACAGATGCCGTGGGTGAAGTAGCGGAAAGTGACGGTTTTTTTCCAGTTGGATGCTGTTGTCAAGGGTGCCCCTGAAGACTCTGAAATTCTTTCAGTGAAGAGCCACAACATCAGTCCACTTTTAACTATTTCAGGGGACCACGTCTTCTTTGCCTTGTGAACGCCTCCCAGGCGGTTTGTATGTCGTAAGTTGTTCACGAACTTTCGAAATTGAAGGGGGCCTCGTGGGCCTTTTGAAATCTCTTGTAACCCTGCTCGCACACACATATAGATACATATAGTATATATATATATTTATCTTACATGTGAGTAGGTTGGTTGGGAAGGGTCTTCATGTGATTTGAAAGGGTTGTGGGGACAGCTGGTGGCATTGAACCATTTTGGCTCAAGCCACCCAGCTCGTCCCCACCTTTGTCTTTCTTTGCATGGCATTGGCGGCGGTCGACTGGGGTGGCTGGAAAGACGAGGCCAAGGCGTTCCTGCGCCTCCACCCAGGTGTAGCTGTGGCTGAGCTCACCTGGGGGGAGCGTGTGGTGATCCCAGGTGCCAAGGAAGCCTTTGCGGTGGCAACCTGGGGCGCTCAAGCTGCCGTCAGAGCGGTGGGCGGGCAGCCCTGTGCCCACTGCGGTACCTGGACGGGGAGCTTCTGCGAAGGGTGCGAAGACACCCCTGTCGCGATCTGCACCCGGTGCGACAGAGAGCGGCTCCTGTGCCCGGACTGCATCGCCAGCAGCCTGCTCTACAAGGATGCGAGCGCTCCGACAACGCCGGGATCCTCGAAGTCACCGGGCACCACGACGAACATGGGAACTTCGTCAGGTATGAAAAGCCCCCGCGATTCCCGACCTCAGAAGTGCCCAAGCACGCCGACGGGACGTTCAACATCGACGAGCTCATGGCCTTCGTCGAGCGTGGTGCACGCCCGGGAGAACAAGATGGAGCCAGCACTGCGGCACGTGGTCAGAGAGCTGGCGCCCGAGGTTCAGGGAGCTCTCGCCAGTCTGGGCCTTGAGACCACCGGTGACTTCCACCACTTCTGGCCATCGGCCCAGCAGTGCTATGAGGAGCTCGAGAGTATCTTGGGCCAGAAGCTGGATGCTCAGGAGGCCATTCGCGTTGCAGTCGCATGGACAAATGCACGCAGTGCCAGCCAGAATGCCACCGCAGCCCTCAGCGTGGAGGTGGCTCGTGAACGGCTGTCGAGCGTGGGTGGCCCACCTCGGTCAGTTGTGGTCACTCCTGAGAGCGTCCCAGTGGCACCGCCCTCCAACAAGTGCGACGGCTGACACCGACTGGTCTTGCAGCCCCGCTCCATGCACCACTGGTGACCCATGCGGCCCAACAGGACCCTCATGCCAAGGAGGATGCCGTGAAACAGGCGAAACTTGACAAGCTGTTCACCTTGGTTGTTGAGTATGTGGTCGACCTGGAGGAGTTGCAGATGTCTCCAGCCAAGCTAGCCGATCCGATGGAGCTGCAACGCTTCTAACAGGCGCTGATGACAGGGGCGTCCAGACTCTCTGGGCAGAGGCTGGGCGCTCTAGCGGCAGCACTGAGACGGTGGTTGCGGTTTTGCAGCACCAGGGACATCGATGCCAAGAAGCCGAGCCCTTTAGCCTTGGCGGAGTTCCTGAGGGAGGTATCGGCTGGTGGACCTACAGCTGCTTCCAGCATGCACGCATCATTGCGATGGTTTGCTGACAACTTCGGAGCAGCCTTCACCATGGACCACTTGTCAGTGAAGCACTTCCGCTTCCATGCCGTGCATCATACTGGGAAGCAGGCACCCGAGCTCGAGCCATGGGAATTTATTAACCTGGCCCTCCTCATGGCCAAGGTTCAAGGCTCCCACAAGTTGCTCGTGGCCTTCCTCCTCATGGTTGCGACTGGCTGCATTCGCTTCGAGCACGTGCAACGTTCCCGGCTTGTGAGCGTCCATGGGTCATGGCTGGAGTTTGAATGCTCCCAGGGCAAGGCTCGGAAACAAGGAGCTAGACCTGGCTACAGATGGGGCCTCCCGCAAGTGACAATGCACGGCCACCACATGACCAAGGTCATCCAGGAGTTCTTCAACCACGAGTTCCCCAAGGACCATACGTTCTTGATGCCGGCCCTGGAGCTTAATGCCGAGGACCTCTGGGAGGTCACAGAGGCAACAGCCTTTATCACCAATAAGGCCATGTCCAGAGCACGATTCCTCGAAGTGATGCGGGGTGCCTTGGTTCAAGTGGGTGTCGACTTCACCCAAGCCCAATCGGCAACATACAACAAGCTGAGGAGGTTCCTACCGACGATGGCGAACGTTATGGAACTCCCCGACCTTGACCTGCAGTCGGTGGGCAACTGGACAGAACTGCCATCTGGGGGCGGCAGGGACCCTTCCTCCAAGAAACCCAAGGGTTCCATGCCGATGGGGGTCCACTATGCCGGTTCCCGCGTCCTCAGATCCCTCCAGGTTAAGCAGAGGTGCGTCGACAGGCTGTTTGCCCTCTACCAGAAGAAGAGGCAGGAGCTCGCTATGACGGCCGAAGGGTTCCTTTGCCGGGACGCTTGGCAGTGGGCTGAGGTGGCAGCCTTGCATCAAGCCCTTCCAGAGGATCTGACGCCCCTGGCGAAGACGGAATCCCTCGGGGACATTGAGGTCGCCCCTGGAGCCTTGGATGGAGTGGAGGCCCGGGCGCCCCCTCCACCTGCTGAGTTACCAGTGGAGGACGACTCATCGTCCAGTCTGGACACGTCGACAGACGACTCCAGTTCAGCCTCGGATGAATCCGCAGATGGCCAGGACCTATGTGGGGTGGTGGCTGATGACTCAGCGCCCGATGAGCTTGGTTGGCTGCCCCAGGGCAAGAAGCTGCACATCATTCGTGAAGAAGTTGAAGGACGAGCCATACCGTGGTGCAGAGACTTCGCATACCAACAAGACCCTGCTGAGCGCGGCCGCGGGTTCACCCTGACGCCTCGTACAGACTTTTGTCAGCGCTGCTTAGGCCGTGTGCCACGAGGTCTTTACCCCGCTTTGGCAGAACATTGCCAGTGGCTGCATTGACCTATCACCGGGTTGAAAAGCTTAGCGCCTGCCACCTCCTTGATGTGTGCAGTGTGTTGGCATCACCCGGCGTGTCATGATTTGATGAGCCATAAGACTTGTTAGGGTCGGCGTGATCATTGTGAAACATGTCATGTGTACCCTGATAGGTTTTTGTGGCCCAAGCTCCGTGCCCACGATGTCTCGCATAGACGTGCGTCAAGATGACAAGGGCCTTGCCGCTTGCTTCCTCGGTGCCAGCCTGAAGACGGAATGGACTGATGCCTACCTTCGCGTTCATCATGTCACGACCCTGGACGACTTCATCTACATGGTCAAAGCCAGTGACTGGGAGCAGTCACTGGGTGACTTGCTGTCCCAAGTCCCAGAGCTCAAGGACAACCGGATAGTGGAGGCGCGCTTCAAGAGCGCTTTCGAAGCCGGTCAACAGGCCTTGAAACAGGCCGTTCAGACCGCCCCCAAGACGGAGGACTTGGACGAAGCTTTGCCCGATAGCACCGTCCAGCAATTGAACTCAGACTGGACCCGCCGCTATAACCTGACCTTCGACTCGGTGCTTGAACCATCAGAGCAGCTTCGAGCGCGCATCTACAGGGAGTTCAAGAAGGGCACCATGACGGTGGTAGATATGAAGAAGGTGCGATCCGTGCTCACGATGGCCCAGCCCAAACCCAGTGACTCCATTGCTCTACCTGGCGGCCTCCAGTTGCAGCTGGAGAAGGAGGTCTCTGTGAGCCTCCGGTCCGTCACGGACTACTACTTTGCCATGAGAGCCCTTGCACATGCTTGGGCCTGGGCTGGCAACTACTTGGTGCAGGCCGACAAGCAGAACGTGCTCTTCATGGACCTTTCTTGCGCATTGCACTACTGCGACAGGGCCCTCAAGGACACCATGGAATTCGGGGGTGGCAGCCTCGCTTGGTTGCAAAGAAACGACGCCCTGACTCGTGGCAAGATGGCCACGTATATCCGGCGTGGACAACCAGGACAATGGGCTCTTGACAGCGCCTTGCGGGAGACGCACCTGGAGTGGAGATCACCAGCTATACAACCACTTGCAGAGCTCCCGGAGTCCAAACCTGGCAAGCGTCCGGCAGATGTCCAGCCAGGGCTCAATGACCGCAAGCGTCAGGTCAAAGGAGACTCCTTCCGGACGGTGAGCCAAGTGAAAGGGGGGCAGAAGATCTGCAAGCCTTGGAATGATGGCCGAGGCTGCAGTGATAAGGCTTGCCAGGCCTTGCATTGCTGTGATGTTCGCATGGATGAAGGGGCCCGTGCTTGAGCAAGAAGCACACGAGGCTCGAGCATCACACCTCTTAGGGACAGCACCCCCTGGGGACTGGGTCCCGGGGGGGCCGCTCTATGTCTACTTCTTTGCAGGGCCGACAGCCTGAATCAGCAGTGCCTTCCTTGGAGCGTAACTCCCCCCTGGAGCGCCGGGCTTACAAGACACCCAGTCAACCAGAAAGCAGAGTACCCGCGCGCACAGTTTTGTTGCATGATGCCAGCCCTTCTACTTCAGTCGGTGCTACAGAGTTGCCTCACCGCTTGCAGGCGTCAAAACCGGTATCCTGGAGGGGCCGTGGTGACCTTTGTCAAGTGCCCTGGACTACGCCTCCCCGAGGTACCTGGCTTGTTTTGGATTTGTGGGCTGGCTATTCCGGCCTTTGTGTGGCGTTGCTCCAACTGGGCATGCACTTCTACGCAGTAGCCGCTGAGTGTGATGATGTAGCTCGTGAGGTGGCCCACCATAACATGCCCAACATCGTCCATGTGACCCAGGTCGAGTTCCTGACGGCCCAGGCCTTTGTCCCTTTCTTGCAGCGACGCAACCTGAGGGGCGTCTTGATGGGGGGTGGCAGTCCCTGCCAGGGCAACACGTCCTTGAACTTGGCCAGGCGCGGTTTGGAAGACCCCCGCAGTTGCCAACCCTTGGAGCTTTGTCGCCTTCGGGATGAATTTTTGGCGCTGCCGGAGATGGCTGACAAGGAGCTTGTCACTTTTCTGGAGAATGTCGGCAGCATGCCGTTGACAGTGCAGTCCTCGTACAGCAGCTGGCTGGGGGGTGAGCCAATCCTCATCGACAGTTCCACGTGCGGTTGGGTGCAACGGAGGTGCTTGTATTGGCTTTCCTCCAAGCGGACATCCATTGGGCCCCATCTTCAGCCCCCACAGTGTTGGGACTGGGTCCCACACTGTGACGGTGCACCTACATTGGCCTAGGCTGGGGAGAAGCCTCTGCCAAACAAGTGCTTCTTCCACCAGGGCTACCAGCCGCTCTTGGATCCCAAGGCCGTGCTTAAAGCGGGCGGGTCAGGGGCCATGCATCCCTTCACCCGGGAATTTTTCCACCCCACTGACAGGACGTCAGGGTCATCAGCAGCTGCTGTCGCCCGTTTTATGCAGGATGATCGCCGGTTCCCCCCTTCGGCCTATGAAGAAGGCTCGTTGTTGTGGAGGGACCCGGATTGGCGCCAACCATTGCCAACAGAAAGAGCTCAACTGATGGGCATGCCCCCCTCGAGTTTTGATGTGGTCCCTGGCACAGCTCTTCTCCAACGACAGCGCCAGAACAGTCTTTTGGGCAATGGTTTCCACATTTTTTCGCTGCTGGCCGTGCTGTGCTTTTTGCCCCAGTTGATGGAGGCCAAGATGGTGCCTAGCTTGACCTCGGTGGATGAGCTCCAGTTGCACGACCGCTTGACGCACACCGTATGGGCTCCTCACCGATTGGCCACCTTTCCCGGCTTGACAAGTGCGGCAGTGCCTGGTTTGTTTCCTGATTGTGCCGTCGCTCCGAGCGTTATGATGGAAGTACAACGTCGTCTGGGACACTGTGACCTTCCAGCCCTTCAAGGGTATCCTGCATGGTGCCGCCTGCGAGGGATGCCTGTTGACGAATTGGGACCCCACCACTTGACTCGCACTGACAGAGCGCAGGTTTACTCTGGTTTGACAGGCCAACGACATCCAGCCGATTCGTCCAAAGGACTGGACCATTTGCTTGCAGCTGGGCTTGGCAAGGAGGGACATATGGCGGCTTCTGCCCTGTTGCCTTCACCATTCCAGGCTGTTGACTGGCCTGAGACCGATGTGTTATATGTCATCGAAGCCATCTGCGCCTGGCAGCAGTACATGCCGTCCTATGCTGCGAAGCTGCGGCAGATCCTGCGGTCTGTGGCCAAGGCAGTTCAGCCTCTTGAGGAAGCGCTAGCTCACTGGCGTTCGGAGAGTGCTCACCGGGTGGCCTCCTCCAAACGTCCAGGGTTCATCGGCGTTATGACTGTGCTCCTCCGCTGGCCGGACCTCCTCCAAGCGCAATGCATGATCCTTGGCTACCCCATTGTGGGCGAGATCGAGCCATCTGGCTTATTCCGTCCCGTTCCAGCCAAGCAGGTCGAACCCCTGGAGGTTTGGTTATCTGATGCTGAGCAAGTTGTGGACGACCTCATGCGATCGCGGCCACCCAAACATGCCGCTGATATCCTTGAGCAGACTATAGCCGAGCAGGAGAAAGGGTTTTGCTCACAGCTCGTGTCCCGGGCTTCCTTGGACCGGCAATTTGGCATGGGTCAATGGCGCCCTTTAGAGCGGTTCCAGATTGTGCAAGCGGACAACAAGAAGAGGATGATTGACAATGGACGTCGCACCCTACACAATGCCCACACCAGCATGGCCGAGACGATCTTCACGGTCAGCATCGACTTTGTGGCCTCCGTAGCCGCATCTCTTTGCCGGCGACTTTCCTCTGATGAGCATGGGCCGGCTCCCAGTTTGCCTGACTGGGTCAGGATCCGACTGGGGACCGACGACTTGCCTGACGCCTACCGTGGCCTACCAGTCCACCCAGACCATCAGAGGTTTTCCGTCGTGGCGATCTTCGTCCCTGAGCTGGGCTGGCGATTTACCAAACTCTGGGGCCTGGCGTTCGGTTTGGAGAGCGCGGTCGTCGCCTTCAACAGGTTCCCTCAACTGGGTATCGCAATCGCCAGACGGTGTGCACTTAGCCTGGGAGCAGCGTACTTTGACGATGAGCTCTCGATGGAAGCCATCACCGATGCGGATGTCTCCCAAGTAGGCCTGCGCTTAGTCTTCCAGTTGATGGGTGCTAACCCCCAACCAGAGAAAGGCTTCAAGCCGACGGCTAACAGGCACTACTTGGGTACGGGCGACACCACCTCCTGTGGCATCATCCGCGTCCAGCCCAAGGCCGCCACCACTGCCAAGGTCCTCGCCAAGTTGGACGACATTTTGTTGACGAACCGCCTGTCCAGAGATGATGCAGGCAAGCTCCGCGGCGACATCACTTGGCTCTTCACTATGTGCTCTGGCCACCTTGGTAAACTGGCCAGACCTACATTATCAGCACATCAATTCGGCAACGAACCGGAGCTTCAACCCCTTGAAAGGCGTCAATTAGAGGTCCTCCGTCGAGCTGTGGCGCTTGCAAGACCGCGTGACATCCCAGTCCACCCTTGTATGGACGTCGTCACCCGCGTCTACTCCGATGCATCCTTTGAGAACGAGGTCCTCCGCCTGGGATGGGTGATTTTCCCTCCGGTGGGCGTGCCTGTGGGTGGGACCTGTGTTGTCCCCCCATGGGTAATCTCTCAATGGAAGCCTCGGACTCAGCAGATATATCCTGGAGAGACCCTTGCGGCCGTGGTCGTCCCAGCACTGTGCCCGAACCTTCTTCGTGGCCAAGACGTGCTGTGGTTCTTTGATAATGAAGCTGCAGTTAGCGCCATTATCAGGGTGTCTACTGCCGAACCGGACGTCTTGATCCTGGTCCAGCAAGCGCACTTGCAGTTCCACGAGCTCCAGATGAGGACTTGGGTCGAATGGATCGACTCCTCGTCCAATCCGGCTGACGGGTTGTCCCGTGACGGGCTCCTTGACGACTGGACTTTAGCCCAATCGTGGCAAGTCTCAGAGCTTTCCCTCTCCTTAGCGATCCCGCTAGTTTTCTTGCCCAGTTGGCTGCGCCGATAGGTAGTGTTAACAGTGGGTGATTTGTTTCTTACTATGGGTTTGGTAGGTGTCAAAAGTATTCTGTGTTACTTTGACCCTAACCTTTAAGAGTGTAAGGGTTATCTGTGATACCCAACCTCTTTTCGACCCATTGTTATTTAATAACAATGTGACCTGTTAACACTTACAGCGGCGTAGCCAGACTTGAGCTTTTGATTTGTGAGGGAAAAGATAGTGTGTACACCTTGTGCTCTCCCAATCTTTTCATAATATACACCTATCATGCGTATTTTTGCAGAACCTTAGACATTTTCTGTATGGCAAAAGCGGCATGCCTCAGGTGCTGGCAGGTGCCAACCTCCCAGGCCACAAGACGCCCCTTCCAGGTCGGCCACCAGTGGTGCTTCCGGCCCCGGGGGACCTGAACATTTTTGGACATTTCGTATGGCCATTTCTATAGGGAAAATGATGGGAAACCAATGGGTTTATATGCCATATAGGATATAAATGGGTACACGATTTTCAGACAACCCAAATGGGTTGAAGATCTGAGATCCGGATCCCTCAGGTAAGCATTGTACATGGCCATCCGGCGAATCCGGTAGACATAGGCTAATTTGAATGGGAAGATCATCGAATTGGCGATTTTCCAGGCAACCATATTTTTGCCAGAGGTTGCTAAGATTTTCTAACGATACTTAACTTTGTTGTTGGAAAATCTTGGGAATTTCCACCAGATCATGGGATGAATGTCCAGCCCAGTTGGAATCGGTGCCTGAATGGTGACAACCATTCTGTCAGAAGTGCATTCACTTTCCCCTGTCACATTTAACCCGGAAATGGACACTTCACCATTTGAAGCTCATTTTCCTGCTGTCATTTCCTGTCGATCCGAGGTTTCCAAATTGCCATCTTAGTTTCAGCGCTTCAGCCAGGCCTCCACATCTGCGGGGATTCCACCTACCCCGGCATCGGCGTGCCCTCTGCCGCCATGGGCGGACACATCTGCCACTCGGACGGGGCAGCGGCGGTTGAAGATGTTGAAAGATATCAGGGGCTGATCAAGATCATTACGCCCTCAACTGCTCAGCCAGTCAATTCAATCAATCTATCCTCACGTAAATAAATGATTCAATCAGTCGAGTGATGCATTGAAGGATCTAAATTCAGCAGTTGACCAATTTCGGTGCCCTATGTGGCCCTCAGGCGCCAACAACATCTTGTCGCTGCCGGAGCATTGGGCCCAATTGGATCGCATCAAAGACTGGCACTACGAGCTGGACATGTGACGGATGATGACGGATGCGTGTGAGATTTGAAGGGCACAAAATAGCAGAAAAAAAGAGATGTAAGATGATGTAAGATGATGTAAGATGATGTAAGAGGTTTCAGACTGTTTTCGATCCGGAAGGTTTGAAACAAAAGATCAGCTTGTCAATTCTTTTTATCTTTTGATGATTGGAGTCTTTAAGTTCGGGACGGGTTCATTTAGACCGGAAGTGCCCGCGAGATCGTTTCGTAGAATGTGAGAGGCTCTTGGCCGCGAAGGGGTTTGTGCCGCTCTCCCGCAGTCCGCGAAAATGGTACGAACTCTCAAGTGAGTCTGGACAAGAAAATGGGGTGTCTGCGGCGATGTCTAAACCATCCGCTGTCAGGTCATGATAACCGATGCGACCTCCGCCTCTTGGCTCTGTCAGGGGCGCCTTGTTTCGTACAGCTCCTGCTGAAATTGCTGCGGCTGACATGGTATGCTGAGCCGTGCGCTCATAGCAAAACCAGAGCCTTGCCGCTCTTCTGGTGCTCCGCTGATCCAACTACTTCATTTCAATCCCCCACGGCCTCGAGGCGACTTTTTTGGGAAGTGATTTGGTGGAAGGGTGAGCCCAATACACCTCTGAGTGCTCGCTGCAGTGGTAGCGGAGCGATACGCTCCCGGCCTTTGCATTGCTCCACCGTTGAGATTTCACTTAAGGACCTGACCTTTGGCTGGCCCTTGGAACTACGCGCCGTTCCTCAAGGACTTTTTGGCCGAGACCTTTGGAACCCAATGAATGCAGGAAGTTTAGGACATTTGATGAGAGGCAGAGGGGGGAAGTTAGATGTTAAAACCGGCCAGATGAGCGCAAGAAGTTGTTGAGAGACAAGGGGGAGGCCTAGAGATTGAAACCAAGTTGAAATGCATGCAAAATGTTGTTAAGAGGCCAGAGGGGAAGTCTTGAGACCAACAGTGCTGAGAGGTACCACGGGGGGAAGTTTAGATATTGAAACCAGATGAATGCCCCCAAGTGGGGCACGTCCACACAGGTTGACATCAAGTTGAGCCCCTGCGCAACTGAAAGGCCGGAAGAGGTGTGAAGAGTAGAAATTGAGAAGAAGAAGGCAGAATGGGAAGGAGGTGGGAAACTGAATGTGTCACAGGGAGAGGGGCGCTGTTCCCTGGAGAGCATAGATATTGAAACCCAATGAATGCAGGAAGTTTGGGAAGTTTGATGAGAGGCCCATGGGGGGAAGTTAGATATTGAAACCAGATGGGCGCAAGAAGTTGTTGAGAGCCAG
>Ga0126342_10012779_pt1 | contig 14936 bp, 8 predicted proteins | sample Cyp1metagenome_FD_92528 | JGI IMG/M metagenome (GOLD analysis project Ga0126342, IMG submission 92528) | Coral microbial communities from Lord Howe Island, Old Settlement Bay, Australia - Cyphastrea 1 metagenome | ecosystem: Host-associated > Invertebrates > Cnidaria > Coral ...
CCCATACCCATTGGTGGGGGGGGGAGGGGGGGGTGGCCAACGCTGCACCATATATATAGAAAGAGAGAGAGAGAGAGAAAGACTGTATTCCATTTTCAGGGCACCCAACTGGCGGATTCCGGTGGCTCATTGATTTCACGCCTGGCTTGCGATCCGTTTTGCCCTCCTGCCTTGGAGCGGCCGGAGGGGTCCCAGGGATCTTAACTCGCGGGTCCCATGGTTTCAGCATGTTTCAACAAGCCAGTTCTGGCAAATTTGGGAATGTTTTATATTGTTTTATGATCAGCAAAAAAAAATAGTACAAAAAACAAACAAACAAAAATAGTCTACAGTAGCACCAGTCTTTCATCCCAACAAAATCGTGGTACCTTTGTCAATGTCTCTTTGCACTTTGACAGTGGATGATCTCCAATTGTCGCTACATGGGGAATATAAAGTGATGTACCAAATCGACCCAGCAAACTTCTCATGTTAAGATCATCAAAATGTTGGGGTCGCTCATTGTGAACCATACCATACCCATATATGTATACAATACGTCTGTATATACACAGTACGTATGTATATATATATATATGTATACATACATGTGGATATGTATATATATATATATACAATTATATATTATAATTTATATTACATATAATATGTATATATATATATATACATAGTGTAGAATATTTCTTCATGGTTTTTCTTGTGTTCTTCCCAAAATGATCACGGTAGCCCAAGTCACATGTTGATGATCGCCAGGAATCCGAAGAGTTCCAAGTAGCCCAGCCAGACCTGGGATCTCATGTGATCGAATATGGGATCCAACATGGGGATTTGATGATGCAAGGTGGTGCCCCAGTTCGGAATCGCTAAGTTGGTGCCCATGTTAGTCCTTAATTTCACTGTTGGGTTTATATTTATGGGGGTGAACTATCTATAGTATTCATGGGGATTATAAACCAACAAACATACCCTCTGGTTATGTCAAAATAGCTATTGAAAATGACCATAGAAATAGTGGATTTTCCCATTGAAAATGGTGCATCTTTCCATAGCTATGTTAAATTACCAGAGGGTATGTGAAACGTTGGTTTATAATCCCCATGAATACTAGTTTGATAGTTCACCCCCATAAATATAAACCCAACAGTGAAATTAAGGACTAACATTGGCACCAACTTAGCGATTCCGAACTGGGGCACCACCTTGTGATATGATCCCCCAAAATGGAGGTTTCATGCTTGTAGTTCAATATGAACTCAGATTAATAGGGAGGGTAGTGGGATAATATAAGGCTAATCGATGATATTCCTGATAATAGGATATGCGTTCATATTATCAGGTAGTTTATCGCCATATTATCATGATCAATCGATGATAATAGGATACAATGTGAGTCCCCCCAGTGATGTTTGTTGGTTTAGATTCGCCCCAGTAACTATAGTTATTTGCGCACCATAAATTCCATAGTTTTTGGAGTTATGTTCACCAACTGAACGCTATCCAACGGGGGCCTCACATTGTGGGATAGGGACATTGAAACATGTCGATTCTTGGGAAGTCCTGGAACTAAATGCGTAGCTGTGAAATCAGGTTATAATGTCTACTTGTGCAAACAAGAAACAATTGTTGAACTAATTTTAAATAGACGGTTCTCCTGGTTGTTGGGTGGAAACAAAAAAAACTCGAAACTTGATCAAACTGCAGCGCGACTCCCAAGATTGAGTACCCTCCACAAATCTAGGGACAGAAATTCACCAGTCAAAATGAAGGACGACGACAGTCGTGATTGTCCATAGCCTTGTTAGAGTGCCTGAGGGAAGAACCCAAGAGGTTCGAATGTCTTGTGAGTCTTGTGGTTTCTCGCGGCACCTATTGACAGTGAACTCGCTGTGACATGGATGTCAGATGATAGGTAGAACATCCATGATTTATAGATATTTATAGTGCCAGAAATTTGACTCGGAACCACAATATATCGCCATTTCCACTGTGCATCCACAGTTCTGTCGGAGATCTGAGTTTTTGAGTTCTTGCAGGGTTGAAACAAAGATTTTGTCTAAGAAGAAAACAAATCCACAGCCATAGCATGGTACACACGTATTCGCCCGACACAATCCTTTATGAGGCTCCCAACAGGTGCACGTGAGAATTACAAAAGTTTCGTCCATCAAATTCAAAACACGGGCCATAGCATCCTCTTCTCATTGCTTCATTCGTGAGAAGCAAAAAGAGGTGTCAGACCGGTGTCAGAGTCACTATTGATTGTTCAGCCACAACTGGAGTGACGGGATTTCCGACCCAAAAGAGCTCCTATGTAAAACATTCACCATACACATGCACATCTATCAAAAATCATGTCATTATTGTTATTAATTATCTATATATATATATTATGTTATTTACAAGAATCCATCGTCAACCAATCACCTTAACCCCCAGCTCCACCGTCGCTCGCCGTCCGTTGATTGCCGCGAGGCCAAGATCTGCGGCATGCTGCCGAACTTCACCATGGCGTCATGCGCCTCGATGGTGGAGATCTGAAAGGCGTCGCCCGGGACCCGCAGACCCAGATCCGTCCTGGGGAACGAAACGACGACGAACACGTTGTTTTTGGTTTTTTAAGGATGTTGTTGAAAGGAAAGATGGGGATTAAAAATAACTGATGTTACAAATTTGGGGATTTGGAATTGGGGATTTAGACTTAGTGTGATTTGTCAAAGTGGAGGATTTTCATGGATTTTGATGTTATTTATATTGGTGTTCCACCGGATGTCTGACCCGGAAGTGAGCCGAAAGTGTTTGACATGCCCTTCAATCAACTGGTGACATGCTTTTTCCCCATGAAAGACTGCATTTGGAGGTATACCAAGTGTCAGACGCGTGCACCTGGGGTTTTTGGAACCAAGGCATAATTGGCAACATATGGCAACATTAGATTCCTAAATTTCAGGCAAACCAACAGTAAAACATGCAAACTCATAGCGAGTCAATCAATAGAAATGAGATATGAGGCGAACCAACACCAAAATGCGTGTAGATTGTCCAGAAATGTGGTATACCCCAATTTATGGCCTGTGGGAGGCATATTTTTTTACAATGTGAGGCCCCCCAGTTATAAGTTGGTTTATAAGCCCCAGTAACTATAGTTATAAGTACCATCAACCATAGTTATTGGAGTTACAAACCAACTTAGCTATCTTGGGGGCCTCACATTGTAACAATGGGCTGGAATGGGATACGTCATGTTTGAACAATCCATGAAATGTCGTTCTTCCATTCCCTGAAAGTCTTAAAGTCCAATGACTCATTTTACCCGCCATAGGCCATAGTGTGTCAACCCACCATTGACCCAAGGGGAAAATCATTCATTGGGATTTTCGGGCCTTATATAATCTTAATATATCTTTAAGCCATGTTCCAGGAACAATTATATAATAGTCTATAATGGTTCTTACACATGTAATGGTTTAAGGAACAGAATCAATCATTTCCAGGAACAACATCCCAATGTTAAGAAATCTTCTTGGAAGTTCCATCCGGTTACAGTCCCAACTTCCAACTTGTTCCAGTTCCCCCAGTTGCAGCCCCTACTTGGGAGTGCAGTTCCAAAAGGTCAACCTTTGATAGTTCACCCGAAGTTATGGATGGTGTTTGGTATCCAGCAAGCTTACTAAAGGATGAAACTAGCCAAGGTAGGAGATATATGGGTACAATGAAGGTGCGATATTGCGGAGATTGGATGGGATTCGATTAGTTTGGTTCAGATGCCCTGCAATTTGGGAGATGATAATGAGGCTTACCCTGACGAAGTCGATAAATGACCATAGTTACAAGGTAGATGATTTTCTCATTGTAAACCCATTAAGAGCCCACTATACCCACTTAAGAAGCTTCCAAACTCGCATATGTTCATCAAATCATCCTCATTCCTGGCATTTTTCCCCAGCCCCAAAGTTCTCAGAGTTCTACCTGGAAAATCCCATGGAACATCCCATCACCGTCGCGTCCGGGGCACGTGATCCAGCCCACGGTGGCCAGCATCGCCACGCGGCCGTGCTTCAGCTCCGCTTCGCGGAGCCAGCGGATGTCGATGGCCAGCGAGAAGCCCATGGGGTCGAAGCCCTCCTCTTCACCTGGCGAAATGTCAGGGAGATATCATTGAGTTAGTGATATAATGTGATATATATATATAGTTTGATCTATTGTTTTGTTAGATGTATATATATATATAGTATAGTTGATATGTATATATATATATACTATGCATAGAAATATATTTTGATATATGTTCATATGTTTGTACATACCATACCATCCCCCAAAATATCTTAATATCCTGCCAATAAGGGAGTAAAAAAAAAAAAATGTTCCTCCAAACAATAATGATTTTCAGGGTCTACGGTATATTTTAGAGTAACAAATAGATGTGTTGATTTTTCCTGGTGGTTTAACCGTACCCAAAATCGCTGCTGTCTTCAGACAGGGAAATGGAGCCCGAAAATGCAGCCGCAAATTTGCGGACATGATAGTTCAATGGGTATGATAGCTGGCTTTGATTTTGGATACTAGGATGTTGGCCACGCATATCCATTGAGTGGGGTTTTATACGCTCCAGCAATTTGTAGAAAAAAAACACCTTCTTGCTAGTTGGACGACATGGCCCATTTATGGTGATACACCTTAAATATGCCAGTCAGAAATGGTGATTTTCCAAAGCAACCTGTTAATTTACCTGGTTTTTCATGGTTAATAATATATATATATATTATATATATTATATATATTATATATATATATATCATATATATATATATATATATATATATTATATTATATATATATATTATATATATATTATATATATTATATATATATATTATTGTATAATTAATGGTATCTAATGGTATCTAGTCACAGCGATATTTCACGGGGGTTGGGAAAGGGCAACGGAGCTACCTCAACACGGGATGTGCATTGCCAATCTTAGATACCCTGCAAAAAATGGACCAAATTCTTTGCTGGTGAACGTAGCTATTCCCATTAATACCAAAAGACTAGTTAGGATTAAAGTATCCATGTAAGATTGACCTAGTGTGATTGGAAAAAAAAAACATGTGAGGCCCCCGTTCCAATAACTATGGTTTATGATACAGAAATTTCCGTGTACTTAATGGGGTTTATAAACCAACAAACATAACTGGGGGGGAAAACATTGGATATAAGCCAACCTGGGGACTGGGGAATGGAATATCACCGGAAGTCTTCAAGCTCACTTGCTCTCGAGCCTCCAATTTAGAGATGTCAAAAATGGAGGTTCCCCAACAAGAATATGGAAGGATCGTCCAATTTATACGTCTAAATACCGTGGCTTATAGCTCCCATCGTTCATAAATCCTCTGGCTTATCCCACGTGGAATTGGGGCATTACTCACCAGCTATGATACTCCAAGTGGGTGATGGGTTAAGATACGTATTCTTGCCAGCAAAAAACTTATCGAGATCACCTTGGGTTTGTTGGTAGAGGATTGTTTTCGGTTGTGATACTCACCTGCTATAAAGTTACTGAGGACTATTGAAGTTCTGAAGGGAGAGCAGTGAACCATTTACTGAAATGGCAATTTACTGAATGGGATATCCTTAACTGGGAACTTTTCTGTAGGCTTGATAACGGTTCCTGTTCGTAATTGTTTTAATTAGTTCTACTAGCAACAAAGACGTGATCACCTGGATTCTTTGGAAGGTCATTGGGTATAGTTTTTTCTTTGCAAAAAAAAATCAAGATCACGCACAATACCTGTAACTTGTAAGAGATGCTACCCTCTGGCAAACTAAAATAGCTACGCAAAAATGAAATGTTTTAAAGGGCCATGTTCAATAGCTATGTTAGATTACCGGAGGGTCACAAGGGGGGATGGTGTAGAGGGTTGGGAGATTCCCCCGCCGAAAAATCACAGCCATGGGATCAAGCCTATGACTAGTGTTTTTATTGATGCAAAACCTTGTGACCCCTCAAACCAGCGAGAAATCAACTGATTATACGTATTATTATTAGTAGTATGTATGTATGTATGTATGTATGTATGTATGTATGTATGTATGTATGTATGTATGTATGTATGTATGTATGTATGTATGTATGATATGTATGTATGTATGTATGTATGTAATGAAATGAAATGAAATGTAATGTAATGTAATGTAATGTAGTGTCAAGTCATGTCATGTCATGTCATGTAATGTAATGTAATGTAATGCAATGGTTTGTATGTATGTATGTATGTAATGGTTTGTAAGTAATGGTTTGTAAGTAATGATTTGTATGTAATGGTTTGTATGTAATGGTTTGTATGTATGTATGTATGTATGAATGTATGAATGTATGAATGTATGAATGTATGGTTGAATGTATGAATGTATGAATGTATGAATGTATGAATGTATGAATGTATGCATGCATGCATGCATGCATGGATGCATGCATGCATGGATGTATGTATGTATGTATGTATGTATATGTATGTATGTATGTATGTATATATGTATGTATATATGTATGTATGTATGTATGTATGTATTTATGTATGTATGTGTGTGAGTATGTATGTATGTATGTATGTATGGATGCATGCATGCATGCATGCATGTATGTAGGTATGTATGGTATGTATCATACACAAGCATTCACTTCATTTCCCTCAATATCATCCAATGCACCGCATCTCCCACGTTTTGTGAAGGCCGCCATTCCGACGCACCTGGGATACCCTCCAATGCGGGCGACATCGGCAGAAATGGCACGGCAGCACTCATCTTGTATCCCTTCTCTGCCTTTCGGGCCACATTGGACCTGCACATGGGGAGATGGAAAGATGGGGAGATGGAGATAGCTGGCTAAAAACAGGTAACCTGCCTGTAGCCGCTTAGATGCTGGAAGTCACCTATCAACCATGAGACCATGGTAAACTAGGGCCTTTTAGATACGTCCTGTAGACACAAAGAGCACCTTTGGATGCCTTAAAGACTGATCATGGCTACCATCATTTTGGGGCCCGCCGGTCAAGTCGTGCGCAACATAGACAGGTTAGGTCGACAGTTCCGAGAATAGGGGTGGGGCCAACACAGGCGGGTGCCGACATTTGCGATTGGCCAATCTCCCATAAACACATGCTGAATCTGTCAATCTTATGGATCCAAGCATCATTATTAGGTTTCTCCAAAAAATAGAATATCCCAAGATCCAGTCAGTGGTTTATGCATCATTTTCTCCAATGAGATAGGTTGTAATTTGCAGTACATCCATGTTTATTGATTGTTGGCCCCGCCTGCATGCAAAAACATTGATTTCCCAAGTTTTACTTTTGCTATGCTGGGGATGCAGCAAACCTTAGTGTTGAAGCTTGTGTTGGTAAACGGTGGTGCCACATAGTTGGCTAGGATGGTGTCAAATTTAGGATTTCACTAAAGATTATAGTATATGTTACTATGTTGTACTGTATTTTAATGTATTTTACATATATATATATATATATATATATATGTATATATATATATATATTCATATTTCATCATATCATATTATTAATGATATTATATAAAATACATATAGATCCATTCTAAAAAAAAACTTTTCACCGGCCATTAAAACAACCAAAAAACAACATGACATCACCTTCCTGGCGCCTGCGCTTCTGCTGTGCCCCCGCCAGGGTGCTCCTTGACGAGCTCGTTGACGTCTCGGCTTCGGCGTAGAGCCAGGGGAAGCTGTTGCCCGTCAGAGTGGCCTGGCCGATGGTTCACCATTCCCGGTTCACCCGAAGTTATGGATGGTGTTTGGTATCCAGCAAATTTACTAAAGGATGAAACTTTGCAAGGTAGGAGATACATGGGTACAATGAAGGTGCGACAAAAAGCGGGGATTGGATGGGATTGGATTAGTGTGTAGATGCCAATTTGGGAGATGATCATGAGGCTTACCCTCTGCATTTACCATACAACAAGATCTGGAAATGATGTGGGCACATCTTGGAGCCATCACACCCGTCTTTGAAGACAGGGCCGACTGTCCAATGAACTGCGACTTTGCAATTTTGAAGCAACCCATATATATATATAAGATATAGCCTATATACTATATACAGTAGTAGAGTCAGTGATCCAGTGTCTTCCTCATTTTTTACATCATCGATATTCAAAGTTAAATCTTCACATGGAAAAGGTTTTGTCCAAAACATTCGTCGACACTACCGTTAAAGCAATTCCACTCCTATCTCCGTAAAAAAAAACGGCATTGTTCATCTCATTTCTCATTTCATGGTCATTTTCCGCAAGGTGCTGCGGTCATTGGCGCAGTTGGCTTAGTTTCCTTTAATTTCACTATAGGTTTTATGATATATATATACATACAGTATATATATATATATACACATACAGTATATATATATATATATACACATACAGTATATATATATATACATGAATATATACATTATATATACATTAAATATATATATATATATTTATTTATGTTTATATATATACTGTATATATATACTGTATATATATATATATATCAAATACTATAGAATAGATATACATAATTATACATTATATATATATATTACACAAATATAGATATATACAGTGTATATGTATATATATACAGTATATACACAGTATATATATATATAAATACATATATATATATATATACAGTATATATATATATATATATATATTATATCTGTTTACACTTCATAGGGGTTATCAAGCAACAAACATCCCTGGTGGCTTCCGACGGCTACGGCTTCCACGGCGCCTGGGTGATGGCCCCCCCGAAGGCCACCATGGCCAGGCGGCCGTTCTTCAGCTCCTTGAGTTTCATCTCCTGAGCGCCGGGGCCCAATGGCAAGAAACCATGGATGGGTGAATTCAGGTTGTAAAACTATAGAATGGGACACATTGAAAAAACTACATGGATGGTGATTTCTTGTGATTTTTGGATGTCAGGTTTCAATACGGTAGCAGCTTAAAGGTGTCCGGTGTCCTCTTTTCGGGGTGAAATATTAACATTTTCAGGGGAGTAGTCTTGATCAATGATTGGGCTGTGAGCCCAAGTGTTTTCCTGCTATTTTTCACAGATCTGTCTATCTATCTGTCTGTCTGTCTATCTATCTGTCTGTCTCTCTAGCTACATACATTACATTACATTACATTACATTACATTACATTTTATTACATGTTATTACATTACATTACATTACATTACATTACATTACATTACATTACATTACATTACATACATGTATGCAAAAATACAGACATACATACATCCATACATCCATGCATGCATGAATACATCACATCACATCACATCACAGTACACTACACTACATTACACTACACTACATTGCATTACCTTGCATTACATTGCATTACATTGCAGTACATTGCATTACATTGACATACATACATATACATATGTGTATATATATATGTATACACGATGCGTACACATGGGTTCGTCTGAAAATAGAGAACCCATGAGTGCCCCTACTATCCAGGGCTTTATCAAACATGTCCTCATCAAAATAACAATTTTGGGGCAATCGTTACGGTAAGTCCCAAGGTCCATGTTAGGGGGGATGGTGTCATCTTCCACTTTTGCTGGCAATGGACATATCTCAAAGCAACCGTTTTTTGGAGCAGTGTCATGAAGGAATTAATGCTTCGAAGAAACCAACAAATCGAATTGGGAAACGCACATAACAATCATAACATACAATGTGAGGCCCCCCAGTGATGTGTGTTGGTTTAACAAACGCCCCAGTAACTATAGTTATTTGCGTACCATAAACCATAGTGACATTGGAGTTATGTTCACCAACTTACAGTCGCGAATGAACTGGGGCACCACCGACTGTACGTACCTTAACCGGTGTCAAACGTGACTGTCCGCCAACGGAAATCCATGAACTCAATGGAGCTTGAAACGTGGCCGGAAAGCAGTGCGCACAGCAGGGAAAATAAGAGATACTTTGCTGAAAAGGTTCATTTTTCTTGGGAATCCTCATGGAATGGTTGGAAGACAGCTGGTACCCGTATCAAGGCAAGCAATCAGCAGCAAGCAAGCAGCAAGCAAGCAAGCAGCAGCAACCAGTCTATGCCCCTTGAATTAATGATTAATTATAAGTATATAATTAAGTACTAAAAGCTGCTGCAATACACAATTGAAACAACAAATGAACTGTTTCCAAGCGCACGGCTCCAAAACAATGAAATAATTCAGTTACTAAAAGTTGTGGTGATGCCAAAATTGAACTTCTTGCGAGATACGAGTTGACCCTAGCGCTTGTGAGATTTCCCAGCAAGCCGTGGTTGATTACCACTGGGTAAACACACAAACATTCCAACATTGGTCAGCACCACTGCGAGCAACTAAGCAACAGTATGTATATAGCTTACCTCGATATATTATGATATATATTGCCGTCTACTAATTGGTACACATTGACGACCCATTTGATGTCCACACGTACCTTGCCAATATACATATAAGTAGATTAAACATGGGCATCAACATTCACAATATATATATATATATAACATGAGATAAATACATATAAATACTAAGTCCAGGGTATAGAGTAAGTCTTATGCAATGGTTTAAGGCTTCATGATCATCATCTGTTCAGAATCTCTTCACACCGCCATGCTTCGCGAAGATGGAAAATCACCTCAATGGGATATCTTGATCGCTTCAGCTACACATACGACATCCCAAAACACTGTGTTTTTTTGGGTTATGTATGTATATTAAGGCTTTCCGATCCATCAGGTTACCCCCATACAAAAACATATATATACATATATATATACATATATATAATATATATAGGTACTTTAGTATTGAAAGCCATGGTGACTTGGGGTACCCATCTTAAGAACCCCCCCATGTGTATATATAGTAGATCCGTATGTGTATATAATATTATATAATAGTAGTGGATCCCAACGGGTCATCGGAAAATACCTCATATGTTTTCTGTTCATCTCTCGAAAATTATAAAACCTCCCAGTTCTCCCGGACTGACCGGGATTCTTTCACCTTTGCTTCATCTTTGGGCAGAAAATTCACACCCAGTCGATAGTCGCCTGACGTGTCAGGAGACGACTTAATCACTCGTGGATACCCGGCATGTTGTCAAAGCTTACGGTAGGTACTTTAATCTGTCATTGAGTCATTATTTTATCATCACCAAACATCAAACGAAAACATCAAGTGCATCTATCTGATAGATCTCCTGATTGCCAAATTCTCCATCCAACGTTTTTTTTCCGAGCAGTAATCATGGTCTCAATGATTATACCGTACCTGTGGTCCATGGGCCTTGATGGGACTGAGACTCTGAGTCAACGCGACGATAACGCGACGATAAGCCATAGATAGCCATAGTATATTATATATCGTATCTGATAGTATGAAACTATGATGGTTCAACTATTTCTTGAACACATATCTGGGAGATTCTGATAGTATGTGATGTGGATGGAAGTTTTGCCACAAACTATGGCCACATGCGAAAAGATAAGACTGGGGCGAGCTGGCCATGGGAGAATCCCCGAACTAAGTGGAAGTTTTACTGAAAAAATCCTCGAACTCAACGGAGACATGTTCAGGCCATGGTTGATGACACCGGGTATTCCAAAGTGAGTAAAACACACCGCTTTTTCGCATGTGATCATGGCTGCTATGGCTTTCACCAGGTTAAAACACGCCTGCATTCTCGAGTGTGAGGCCAGGCTTGTTGGAGACGTTGCCTGAGTTACCAAGTTAGCGTTCTCGAACGCGGGCCCCACTAACTGTCGTCAAGATGAGATTGGTGTGGTTATTACCTATGGTTTATCTATGGTTTACCTATGGATTATGGTATTGATATAATATATATATAATTATAGTTAGTGGATGTTGATATGTTGATGGGATTTACCGACTTACGACTGGGGGGTCCCGATGGCTGGTCACTTCAGTCTGGTGATCTGTTTGGTTTGGTCGATTTCATCATGTCAGAATACCCTCTGGTAGACTAACAGAAACATGGAACATCACCATTTTTATTGGGAAAATCAACTATAAATGGCCATTTTCAATAGCTATGTTTGCTTACTACCAGAGGGTATATTGCTTCGATTAACTTTCAAATTTTGCCGTTGGTCATCTTGCCCAAAATCTGCTCCACCTCAAAATTCCACAGTCGATCACAATGTTCCCCTTTCAAGATTGCAGTTCTTGGGGTATCCCCCATTTCAGGCACATCAACATATCATGTTATCTGTTTTCATATGACTCATATATCAATTCCTAAAAAAAATATTGGCAAAACTCCTGGCTGGTTAAATCATTTGGGAATGGTAGACATACCACCTATTTATTGTGATCTGGGAGATGGTTTATTATTGTTTAACCAGACATATCCTGTTTTTCGATGTCGAAATCACCATGTTGGTTAAATCACGGGTTCAATCGGAGACCTCTTCGACCGCTGAATCAACCAGCATTTCGCAGCTCCTCCCCGGCTCCAGTTCAGCCAAAAAGCTGGTCTTGGCAAAGGTCGTCAGCATCTCCACCTCGGTTGGAGATGAGAACCCCCCAGGTAGATCTGGAGATCTGGGGGGTTCCTAAGTCATGGGGGGAAGCACTAAATATCTCACAATGTTAGAGCATAGAATGATAGTTATAAATATATTAGATGTGGGGGTAGCACTAGTTATCATCCATTTGAACATCATATTTTCAATGTAAACCATCCAGCTATTGGGGAATCCCCATTTTAGGAAACCACCATATAGCATCATATAGCTACTGTATATAAATTGGTAACTGGGTCATATATAGTTCACATGCGTGTGATGACTATTACCCATTTGCGGTTAGCATCGAAGCTAACTATTTCACTATGCCTAATCTCACTAACTTATTTTCTTTTGTTTTTTCCCCACTTGCTAAGCTGTATGACTGTGTCTGATGTAAGTGGTTTGTTTCGCATGATTATTGCTCAGTTACTAAGTGGGATGATCCTTGTTTCGCAGCCGGACTGTCGTTGGTTTTGTCCGCATGTTTTCTGGTACCCCACAAGATGTGCCATTCCCATCACCATGTTGGCCGTGTTACAACGGAATCATGGCCGCTACGCCACTACATGGATGGTTTACATTTACCGACAGCATTCATTTACCGACATTCTTGGGCCCATTGGGGATAGGGAGTTTATGCAGAAAGCTGAAAAACGGAAATTTATGTTATTTTTGTGCCTGGAGATCGTCGAAGATCAACGAGGCAGCTGGGGTACAGTACAACTGTGGTAATCAAACATGTCTAGCTGAGAAATCCCAGCAGATGGATAGTTCAATAGAAAACCATCGAAAAATATCTATGTTCCATTGCCATGTTTGACTACCGGAGGGGTAAATATAGGCTACACCGTTTGAAAAGACATAGCAGTGACAATTGAATCATTAGAAACCCTAGCATATTGAAAACAAATTGAAAACATATTGATGTGGGTATGAGTCAAAAACCAGGTACCCTTTTGCTCACAGCAAAATAGTTTGTGACTGGATGCTCATCATTCAAGCATGGCATCACGGGTTTAACCTATGTTTGGTGATGGGTCATCAATGGTGGGGTCATGACTGGCGTCGCTCAACTATTTACCCAACTATTTATATGGAGGTTTCTACTACAATGTGAGGCCCCCCAGTTATAAGTTGGTTAACAAAAGCCCCAGTAACTATATTAGTTATAAGTACCATAAACCATAGTTATGGGAGTTATAAACCAACTTAGCTATCTTGGGGGCCTCACATTGTAAGTCATGGGGGATCCTCAAATCATCCAAGACATGGATGACTGATGACCATGACGTAGTTTAACGGTTAGCCTATGGTGACGACTGGGGATCCCCCAAGACTTAGGAAAGCCCCAGAGACACGCAGGGATTCACCTGTACCAAAGCAGCCAAAGCACGAGGCCGCAGAATGCAAAGACCTACGGAGCTTGGCCCTGCTGAGGAATTCCCATTGCCAATCTTACATACCCTGCAAAAAATTAAATTCTTTGCTGGTTAGTAGATATTCCCATTAATACCAAAAGACTAAAGGATTAAAGTATCCATGTAAGATTGACCTAGTTCCATTCAGGATCAAGTTGATGTACCCTAGGGCAATCTAACATAGATGCGTTCCGCACACCGATAAACCACAAATGGTGGATTGTCCACATCTATGTTAGTTTACCCCAGGGTAATAGCGTATAACCATGGGATTTTCACCCCCATAAATTTGGATATGATTATACATATATATACACATAATAATATATATATATATATATACAATTATATATATACAATTATATATATACATACAATTATATATATATATATTATAATTAAATATAATTAATATACTTAATACATAAGCATCATAATCTATACCTATGGTGAAATCTAACCCCGCACCTCTCAATGAAACTGAACCCGCAAGTACATTCCGGGACGATTGTCTTCAAGGCCCAGCTTTTTTGGATCTCTATCGATTTAAGGCTTACGGAGAACGGGTATTTGTTAGGCCCCAAATTGATCGTGGTTTACCCTGTCCTTTTTTGTGAACCAATTAAATGATGACAGGGACCTCAAGTTGAACTAGTTGAGACTGCGAACCAATCAAAACTGGGGCATTTGGACATCATAGCTGGTAGAAAACACACATATATATATATATATATATGTATATATGTAGGCATGTGTATATATATATATGTGAATATATATATATATATATATCGTGTATATATTTACATGTTTATATATATATGCATATACATATACATATATATATATATATATATATATATATATATATATATATATATATATATATAA
>Ga0126342_10012780_pt1 | contig 14935 bp, 17 predicted proteins | sample Cyp1metagenome_FD_92528 | JGI IMG/M metagenome (GOLD analysis project Ga0126342, IMG submission 92528) | Coral microbial communities from Lord Howe Island, Old Settlement Bay, Australia - Cyphastrea 1 metagenome | ecosystem: Host-associated > Invertebrates > Cnidaria > Coral ...
AACAATATATAGATAATATAATTTATTATATATATATTATTATATATTAATCATAATATATTATATTTTATATATTAAAAAAATATTTTCTTACATATATTGTATATCATTAGGTATTATATATGATTATATATTATATTATACTTTATGTGTATGTAATAATATATTACATTATGTTATATTATATGTACCTCCACCATCCTCCACCGATGTATAACTCCACCCCGTGATGACTCAACAAATCTAGGAGAACTCTCCATTCCATGATACCCATGATATCCATGATGCTGTGGCATGTGGCCCAACAGCCCCAGGGCCCACCTTGGCACATCGATCATCCGCTTTATCCAACGAATGCTGATCCATCCAACGAATGTGGTCCGGGTGGTCCACATCCCAGATAATGTGCGCCTTTGGATCAACCCACTCCTTCTGCACGTCCAAGTCGATTAAGTCCCTCGGGGCGAAGTTGCGAAGTTTCACAAGTCGAGATGTACACCATGCGTTCCCCTCAACTAAATGGTAAAGGAGCTAACAATAATGGGGTAAAATTGCATATTTGTTTAGCAAAAACTGGAGGGTCGAGATACTATCACACTTGTATGCTGCATAAAAATAGTATGAACATAGGACAACAATTCGCAGAAAAAATAGAAATGTTTAGCCGTTTAACATGTTTAACATCCTGAAGACCTGAACCACAGCGAGCAACTTGTAGCGATTGTAAAGCGCTTGGTGCAGCTTTCGGTGCTCCTGGAGTGCCAACATGACTCATGCCCTGGGTCAAAATTGAAGACCAATGCAGACCACAGATTTCATGTTTTTTTTGGGTCAATTTTGACTATCCAATTTTAACCAATCCTAAGATTCTTGGGATACCCAATCTTAAGATTCAAGACCAATTCTTAAGATGTCTTAAGCATCCAAGGGTGCCCAATTTTAACTACCCATCTGGTATTAGACATTGATCTAAATCAAGGTCCAGCAGTCGACTCATCTGGGCTTGAATCACCATACAAGTATCTGTCAAACATATATATATATGTATATGTATATGATATTATATTATTTTATTTTATATTAATTAATTAACTATATATATATATTAATTATAATATATATATATACACATTCAAACCCACATAGAATCCCAAGAGAACCCATACATGTTGATGTTTTACCCCATCAGTGAATATCTACTGTCCGATCAGAAACAAAACCATCTACAAAAAATGCTGTTACCCCACCATTCTACTGCTTTTACCATGACAAGTGGGGTGTTTGAAAACCCCATCTCGATAGGGGCTTTCCATTTCGTCATGTACCCCAAGTGCTCCATGACATCCATGACATCCATGACGTTCAACTGCGAATCTCCTCGGCGTCACCAACATCTTCAGTCCAAACTCGGCCAGATGTTTCAGCTTCCTTCTGGCGTTGACCTGGCTTTTCCAAAAAACTCGAAACGGATCTGACCCCTTTTTTGGACTACCATTTTTTTTCACCCCAAAAAAATAGAGGAGATCCAGATACATTAAAAGATACCCAATTTTGACCCATACCCATGCACCTGGCGTGGCGTTGTGGTGCAGTTTCCACGATGACATGGGTGATCTTGGGGTTCATGTAGGCAAACATGAAATGTATGGCAAATACGCCCCGCTGGAAATTAACTTTTTTAGAGGTATATAAATTCAAATCATCATAAATCATCTATCAATGGGCCACTTTCCATAACAATGTTAAATAACCAGAGGGCAGATCCTTCCTTCAGCTTTCCAAAGGATGGAAACCCATGGGATTTGCCCACCGCCCTCGATAGCCCAAGTGACGCAGGCTATGTTTCCTCTCAGCACTTTCTTGCACGCGCGACAGAGCATAGAGATAACTTGCCACTCGCACACTCCTGAGCTGTGTACATTGCCATGGGTTTAAGAGAAATTCTGTGGGTAACAATGGTTTTTGCCAAATAAAGAGTCTTCTGCAGATTTTCCCATCATCAATTTCTGGGATACTTGTTGGTGCGTGGTACAAGGTCAAAATCTTCGTCCCAGTCTTTAAGAGCACCGAAGAATCGCATAAATGTTGCGTCAGTTTTTCAAGTAATCCACAATCGTGGGGATCAAGTCAGTCATATCCTTTTCGGATAGCATGTAAAGGATTGTAAATGCCAATAGCATGGTGAGTTTGTTACTCCCCAGTCATACTGGAACTGAATGGGATTGGATATGATTGGATTTCTTGGATCCCGGCATCGGTCGACCAATTCACTGTGGAAGTATCAGGCGTGTAAACAATCATCATGGATCACCATGGACCATTGATGTTCTTGGCTACTAAACTGAAGAGCCTATACTGTTCATACATGTTAAACTGACAAACTGTTAAACACAAGCCGTTTCTGTTCGCCAGTAGCCGTTTCTATACTTCAAGTTGCTGGTTTCACCATGTGCCATCAAGAAACACTCTTCTTTTTCCAAGTTTTCGCGGCAAAAATACAAGCACAAGCGTAAAGCCTTATCGGATCATATAATCACAATCGAAAAAAATATGGGCACCACATGGCACCACACACCGCGATAAACAGAACATCACATGACTTTACTGTGGTGAACAACTACAACTGCTTGGTGGTTGACTTACCCCTCTGAAAAATATAACTTCGTCATTCTGATGATGACATTCCCAATATATTGAAAACTAAAACATGTTCCAAACCACCAACCAGATAACAAATCCGGCGCATGATCTCCCGGACTAGTAATAGGACGATCGGTCAAATTCTTGGACGATTGGATTCGGTTTGGACGATGACAGTGACCATCTGTGTCCGACAGATCGCTTGTCCAAGTTTCTTGTTGACTTTGCAAACTTCCTTGTTGTCTCCATCGCTATCACTGCTATCTTCACTTTCTTGTTCACTGTCTGTTTCCTGCGACATGTGAAGGATGGAGTGGCCGGTCTGGTTCGATCTTTGGAGGTTTCCAAAAGAAATGATTGGTGCCATAGCCGCAAAACTTTCTCAATCTGCTTCTCACTTCTCACAGTGATCAGTGAATATAATGTGACATCTATTTTGACCCGGGTCAGAAATATTTTGTTCATAACCCGCTGGAAGCCCAGTTTCACTGGCTTACCTGTAAGGATCGACTTTGGCCCATGGACATTCTTCAGCTTCCAATCCATTTGTTTTTTAAAGTCCCACACCTTCCTCTTTGGTCGGAACAACAACACGGACTAAAATCACAATCATGCAACCATATTGAAATACGTTTACACATGTATAGACTGTATAGAGTATATAAGGTGTTTATCTCTAGACACGCACCCTCGAACTTTACCGCTTTTCCCAAAGGCAATGTCCAATGGGAAGGTCCTGTCCTCCTTTTTGGGGGATTTGATCTTTAATTTCATGGGCATGCAGGCACACTTTGATGATGCATTTGAGACAACAACTGCTTAGTCATGATCCCTTCGCAGCAATAATAATCATGACTCTGACAATAAAGAAATACAACATCTGAACTATACTAAATTTATAAGAGTGAACCACAGTAGACAACCTGCTTGCCATAGGGCTCCAAAATTAGCGGACTCAGGGCTATACCAGGGTTTCCGGGGGCTGTCACTAACCATACAGGGGGATCTGTCCAGCCATTGAGCACCTCGAAAACACTCTGTGAAATGATCAGTTTGTCTGCGGTGTCATTGAATCATGACCCAACCCTGCTGAACAAAGAAGCCCCAGTGCCACACCATTCTCAATTTCACCATGTTGTTTCTTTTCGAACAACCTTTTTTTGACTCCCCGCCAACGTCAGCTTGCTGAGGAAGTTCGCAGCGAAGCTTCATCTATCAACACAACGTAACATTGCGTTGCTGCTGGCTTGTTGCCTTGAAACTGACCATTGCGTTTTGGTTGGGTTGTGCTCAGTAATTTATAGCTACCATGCCCTGAGCATGACCCTCTTACTCCAAACACCTGCAAACTGCGCATGTGTTTTTCTTTCTTTTTATTTAAACGGATCAAAGCATACCAAAATACTGTATGTATACTGAATGTGGTCTACAAAACCAACTGGCATTGTTCTATCGGTCACACGGCTATCAATGTCTCAGTTGCACAGCCTTCGAAAACCATTGCATTGCACCCATATTGACACCTCAACATATGTTGCTACAAAATTCACTTCCCACTATTCTAACAAGCCCTCCTTTGACCATCCTTAAGTCACATAAGAGCTTCGAACAGGAAGGGTTACGTGACCTGTTCTTACAAAATGTAAACCAACATCACTGAGTTTGGACCTGGAGAGACCATAGGTTGAAGTTGTAGCATGCGTTCACCATGTTTGTAGGCTTGAAATGCGAACGGGGATGCCAATAACATACAACACATTGTTTTGGAGGAGGATTTTTACAGCTTTATTTGTGAAGAATTGTTATTGGGGAGTAATCCCATTCCCATAATAATCCAAACACCTCCTAAATGAGTCCCAATATCAATCCCAATGTAAAACCATGGTTTCCGGGTTTTTGAAAGGGATTAACATGGATTAACATGGATTAACATGGATTAACCAGTTTCAGAACTCGAACCAGGTTCCACCCCTTGTTCATCACGAGCCGCGCCTTCAAGATCGGATGAAACTGCCGTGAGCTGACCTTCATGCTGGAGCTCCATGGCGGTCCGGCTTCGGTGTCCAAAATCCCATCGGTCTCTCTTAAGGCTTAAGGTCTTGCTTCATGGTTTTTGCAGATATGGCCTTCAACAGTCTCAACAGTAGTTGTAAACTATTTTATGATTTATGATATCCCCATATATATATAACAATTTCATGATAACCCCATATATATATATATTATACATACATACATACATATATATATATATATATGTATATATAACAATTTATAATTTATAACCAGTGATAGTGATAACTAGTAAATTCACGAACATGTAGAAAACCATGAAAACTGATATGGAACCAGGAAAACGTGGAGTCTCTGTCAGCTTTCACGTTGAATTTCAAAGATCTTTGTTTCTCGAAAATTTTAATGTTTACTAAGCACTCTTAGTAAGGTAGAGTTGGTGTTAAACTGCTGGAAGTGAACCAAACATTTGCATCTAAGATATTTCAAGGTTGTTTCAGCTCACTCCAACCTTTAGAGCACATGAATATTCACACAATCATGTGGCGTATAAGTATAAGTCTGAAAGTCCAGCAGCGCACCTGTTGCGACGATTGCGACACACGTGCATTTCCACGATGTTTGCCACAAACCGGTCCATTTAAATCCATTTAACCAAAACGTCTGGAAGTGTCGGAAAAAAATGCATGGCATAATAAAACAAGAAACCGTCAAACCCTTTAACGTTTAAAGTCGTTTTGTTGCGAACCCAGCACCATCGCCACCCAGCTCTGTTTTTCTCGCCACAACTGACAACTGGGTCAGCCGGCTCCAACGTCGTTGCCCAGACCGTTCCGGTGGCAACGGTGCCTGGTTGATCTCATTTGGAGGTTTCTCAATCGTCATGGGGGTAGCCCCGGAGAATAACTCATCGGCATGATGTCATATCATATAAATCATATACATTCATATACCCACTTATAGTGAAGAGTAACCTTAGTGGATATCACCGAAGAATACCGAAGATATGTGCATAGGTCCAGTTCTCATCATGTTCTCATCATGTTCTCATCATGTTCTCATCCAGTCGTCATGGACCATCACAAATGTATTGAAATGCCCCATTCATCCCATTTCAAGAAACCCCCGATGTGTGAGATGTCTGTACAACTGGTGGCCATCGCCCGCTCAACAGATGGGATTTCACCATGTTCAAAGCCACAGATTTGTGTACCAAATGTCTCAAAAAAAAGAAAGTCTCTCGAAAGCAACTCCCATCTCAAGATATCTCAAGATATCTCAAGTCTAGATTCGCCACATCAATGGCACTGGATGGCACTGGATCTCAGATTTGATCTCACACCAGATACAATCCCTGCCCAAGCAGCTGTTTGTCCCCACTTCCAGAAGGTGGTCAGATTGATCATCTGCAGTGGTGGAAGATAAACCAACCAAGGTTGGGCTCAACAGCTGGCAGCCACCTTGAGGATGCTTTCGCAATATTTCACTCAACTTCTCAATCGAAAAAAATCAGCCAACGTACGCTGGATCTGCTGAAATTTGATGAAATCTGATGAAGATGTGATGATTTTTTATGGCTTTTGATGGATGTGTTTCTGAATTTTGGCCAACTGATCAAGAAAAAACACCGGCTCATCCCCAAGAGATATCTTGCATCACCACCTCCCAGGATCCCCACTGCCTCAAGGGATTGAATTCAGGTGGGTCACAAGGTCGCCCAATCTCTTCCTGTCTCCAGGAGTTGGTGACGTGACTGGGCTACCATTGATATACCATTGAGAATCAACCAATGGGGGTATCTTAAGCATGGTTGATTAACATCTGGTTGTTAAGATCCATTGATTAACCAATGGTTGATCAACCAATGGTAAATCATGTACCATCTGGTTATGACTAACATAGCCATGGTATAGATGGCCCATAGAAATAGATGGTTTTCCCAGCGACATCAACCTCCATTTATTTTCGGGATTTTCCATGGCTATGTTAAATAATCAGATGGTAACCATCAAACAGAATCAAACATTGATACCCGGTGTCATCAGCCACTTGGCCGGAAAAGCCACCATAGTTCCATATGATTTTCCTATAGAAAACACCATTTCTGCTGGATTTTCCAAATGTTGGATGATTCTTGAGAGATTCTGCTGCTCGTTGGCTTACGCTGACTGTGGCAGAAATTGATCTTGAAAAATAGATGGCTATACTTCCGACAGGTAAGCAAGGAATGTATACGGCAGATTTTGGGATAGTGATTTCAATTATAACATATTATAACATATCATAACATATTATAACTATACTTCCAATAGAATGGATGAGTATACTTAGTATACTTCCATTATTTTATATGGGAGACGGGAGAGTGAATTTCTCATGTTGAAACATGGTGGTTCTTCTAACACTGCAGCAAAAAACTACGGTAGATCATGTTTCATGTGGATGATCCAGAAAAAACCCTCTGGTAAACATACAAAGTTAGTTATTGAAAATTGCCGTTTAGCTCGTTGATTTACCCGTTGATACCATGGTAAGTTTCCATAGTTTTTTGTCAACGTTTCCCAGAGGTGATGCCACCACAATACCAGTGATGCCACCATGGTTACCCAGGAATGTAGCTTTGACAAAATAGTTTGGATAGATGTCGGTAAATATCCTAAGGGTGGTTGGTATATATATATATATTACCCTATGGTAAATTAACATAGACCCTGCCAAATAGGGGTTGGAAGACTAGTTTCCATTAAAAATGGGTGATTTTCAGGGTCTATGTCAATTTACTGGAGGTATGTCCGGCTTTTCCAACATGACTTCTACATAATTCGTGTTTCAATCATCAAATTCCCAGCGGTTCGCGGGTAGAATGGACATGGTTGACTACATGGAAAAGGTCCATGGCCAACCCCTGTCCTGACACTGTCCACGATGCCCTCTTCGAGAACTTCCGGTTCCTACAAATTTGGTGATGGGGTTGGATGTGCCAACAACAGTTTGGGGTAGTTGGAAAATGAGGATATAACTTTGATAGAACCGCAACATTTGGGATTATCACCACTCGAAATGGGAGTGTAACCAGTGAACATGAGGATAGAATCTCTGAACAAGTGGGTTTATGACCACTCCAGAAATTCCTCATGACTTATGACCAGTGGAAAAAGAATGGATGTGAAAACCGAAGAATGTGTGCACCCATTTGTTCATGCTGGAAACTAGCTTTACAACTACAATTTGAGTGGCTCTTGTACTACTTAAACCACACAGCTAAAGTTTATCACAAGAAAAACATCAATATGGGTTTGTCTGAGAATAGTGTACCCCTCAATCCATTGGATTATCATCATTGTCCTCAAACAAATGCCATTTGGGGGTATACCATGGTATACCTCATTTTCAGACACAGCCATATCAATATCTGTCAATCTCCAAGCCCCCAAGACATCTTCCTGAACCCCAATTCGGGTGTTAGCTCCTCAGGGTGTCAAAATCAAAACTTGGGAGCCCCAGTCTGTCCCATTCTTTATTTAACATTACTAGTTCGTGCTGATCCAGGATTGATGAATCCTCAATTATTAATTGGTTGACTTCACTGTCACTTTCACTGGCGGCTCTCTGAAGTGAAACCTTTATGGCCGAGCGGGAGGTTACATCAGACCATTGCTATCATTGCTTAATCTATAGTATTCATAGTGAATAGTATAAATTTAAACAACAACTATCCAAGTTCACATACTGCCAAAGTTCACAGCAAAGTCTCAGTCGAAAATAATACCACGTCTGGCCTCACGAAGATACTTGACCAGAATGATTCATGGCGGAATTGTTGGAATATGTTATCACTATTTTGGATAACCTTATATATATGAACTAATTTATAATTATAAACGATGCATGGATACTTTGTCACGGTTTATCAATAGTTATCAACATTTGACAATGATCAACTACTAACTACTAGTAATTACAATAAGTACGATATCAAACTATATAGTTCAGTACATTTGACAATAACTATCCAATCCAAGTATCCAAGATTATCCAAGTATATCCAAATTCAATAATCACTTTTTCACTATCAATTGATAAACCATAACTGTTATAACTATCAATAATCCAAGTAGTCAAGTTCAATTATCAATATTCTGGAGCTAACCATCCAATTGATTTTGCAGTGATCAATCCACGGTGTGTTTTGACACCTCTCCTGTGGCACTTCCGCCCACGGCGCCCAAAACGACACGTGCGCCTAGCACGTGGAGCGGTGCGGTGCGGTGAAAATGCTGATAAAATGAATTGGAACATCCTCAAGGTTCTTTCCGAAAGAAGAAATTCATTGAATTAATCATAGATTCATAGATACCATGGTTTATCATGTTCACCATATTTCATTAAGACATCACCATCAAATCATCGCCATAGAAATCAATAGAATGAATCGGAGATCCATCCTTGCTGGACAAACATGACCGAATTTTGTGGCAGGTTTACAACCAAGACTAGGAGTGAAGGTCATGAGTCATGATATTGAATCGAACCGTGAGAAGGGTGTTCGTTGCAAATTCCCGGAGAAAAACATCGAAAAACACGGCCCCCCTGGTTTTGGGTGCGGACTTGTCAACCCATCGTCAGGTTGGAAAGTTGGGGAAAAAGAAACAGACTGTGGATGGTTGCGAATTCCTGCACCAGTTGAAAACGGTGGTTTATCCATGTTTATCCCATTATTTACAGGGTTTCAACCATCCTTTTGATTGTTTATCGGATTTCGCAACCACCCAGCGGATCAAAGCACCAAGTTTGATCCACCCTAGACGTCATAGACGTCATATCAGTTGTCCTATTGAAATCATCATCATCCAAGTCAGACCTAGTCTTGAAACCAAAAAATGGTCTTGGGGATCTCCCATTTTAAGGGGAAAAAAAGGTCCCCAGTTATAAGTTGGTTTATAATTTTTTATAAACTCTAGGAGTTAATTATAATGTTCACCAACTTCGCGATTTCGTAAATCAGCGATAAAACATATCAAATCCCAAACTGTTGTTGGTGAAATCACCATTTTGCTATGGGTTTCTATCGTCAACAAGGTACTTTCTATTGAAAAATCCCCATTTCACATTCGGTGACTTGGTGACTCAACATGGTCCGTTTTTGTGGGGGAAACCAACAAAAAATCGAAAAGAAACAGTGAAACTATACCATGAATTTGGAAACTATAGATATGGATATATATGATATATAGATATATAGATATATAGATATATAGATCAATAGTGAAACAGTGAAACTATATCTTACCAATAACCAAGATGTTGATAAATTAATTGACGTTAAACGTTACTTTCTTGAAACTCTCTTGAAATCTACTACCTTCTGATGTTCAATATGGAAAAACCGTGAAAAAACATGTATTTCTATTATCTGGTTGGGAACAAAACCGCTACACTTATGGCCTACCTAACAGTTATAACTTAGTTATAACATAAAGTTATAACTGGGATTATTTCATGATGTATCCCATTGATAACATGTTATAATTATTTATAACTGAGATATATAATGATAATGATTCATGATGTATATCATTTAGTGCTGTTATCATTTAATCTCTATCCCATTTTAATTACGGTTTTTGGGGCCATGCCATGTGGGGAACAGACCCAACACAGACCCGCCTCACACTGGATCCAGTCCCCAGAATCTCGGCCGCTGACCGTGGAGCCCCAGGGAGCCACCAGGCTCGGATCCTGGGAGACTTGCGCTGCCGAAAGTGGGGATTTATGGCTGGTAGATCTATGCTTGGTGAAGCAAAACATGATGGGGATTTAAACATGATGTGACTGCTCAAAAATAGTAAAAACATGCATGATTTACCCTCTGGTAATTTAACATAGCTATTGAAAATGGCCATAGACATAGTGAAATTTCCCATTAATAGCATGGTGATTTTCCATAGTTTTTTGTTAACGTTTACCAGAGGGTAATCATCCATTTCATCAATACTCATGTTCATCGGTGGAATGGTTTCAATGGAAAATTTTACTGGAAGGAAGCAAGCCGCATCGTTTTCCCGGAATTTATGTACTGGGTTGGCCAAGGTTTCTTGAAATGGCAATCCTATGCAATCCTCATGTTCAGGACAGGACAAGGTTCATTCTTGGGGACAATTTTGAGCCATGGCCACATATATCACGTCACCTCTTGATGTCTCTTGATGGGGTTACTGCAATCACTGCTTAACAATCAAACCATGATTTGTGGAGGTTTCCATAAATGGGGGTACCCCTAAATCATCCATGTTAGATTGGGGTTTTCCATGAAATAAACCATCCAGCTCTTGGGGTCGCCGCAGTGTTGGAAACCTCCAAATTTGACCCCCAGTTTGACGGTGGAATCTGTTCATGTAGCGGACCCAGATCATGATAGATCTGATAAATTATCTGGGTTAAACTTAGCGTGTTGTATGAATATCAAATACCATTAAGGCATTGAAACTTAAAATCATATCATTGCGTGAACAGATGAATCATAAAAAATGCCCATTGTCATAATCATCCTCATCATCATCATCATCATCATGGATGTGTCTAGTACCATCCCGTTCTAATTCAGGCACTATCCTGATTCAATGCTCATCAGAAATTAGGCTGGATCAATGATAGTACATCACTAACCTGAAATAAGGCTATGTCACAGTCATATTGGGGATAGCCCTACTCAACATCTACTAACCATCTTTCCTTCGTTTTTGGTTCACGAAAAATCGCGCATCCGAATCCGAGTCCAAGAGAACTCGGTCAAATTCGGTCAAGGGTCAAGCACGGTCAACAAATTCACAAACTGTAATCAATGATAAATAGCGTCAATGATTACATTTACCATCTGGTTATGACTAACATAGCCATGGAAAAATCACCATGTTTAATGGGACAATTCACTATAAATGGCAATTTTCAATATCTATGTCTGTTAAATTACCAGAGAGTATTGATAATGTTTACCTTCTGGTAATTTAACATAGCGAACTGGACCATCACCATGTTTGATTAAATCACATAAATGAATATACATGAGCCATTTGTCATGGCTATGTTAAAGAACCAGCGGGGATGTTAAACGTGTATTTTCATGATTAGGGCAAATGCTTGCAGCTACTGTATAGCATGTTATCATTTAATAGGCTTGTCAACTATTATCATTAGCGCAATGATTTCTTGGCTACTCACTACCATCGAAAAAAATCCCAGTCAGTTTGGGGCCCAGGCCCAGTTTCACCTCAAACTTAGGGATGGTGACAATATCATCAGTTTTAAGATTAAATCAGCAGTTCACTCACTATCCACCACTGAATCACCAATCCACTTCATCACCACCACTCATAATCACTAGCAATCATTAGTATTACTACCCTCTGGTAAATTAATATAGCTATCAAAATCACCTAGTATGTCTATGGCCATTTTCAATAGCAACCTGTCCAGAGGGTACTAGCATCACATCATATCACTAGCATCACAACATGACAAAAATATGGAGGTTTTCTAAACTAGGGGTACCCCAAATGGATGATTTACCCTCTGGTAAACGTTTACATAACTATGGAAAATCACCATGCTATCGATAGCTAAATCCACTATTTCTATGGTCATGTTCAATAGCAAACTGTTACAAATTACCAGAGGGTATCATTTAAATTCATTTCATATGTAGTTCCATGATTGATTACCAATGGCTTAATATTTAGAAGCCATGATGATTAATTAATCCTCCATCAATGGAAAATCTCATCATCAATGGAAAATCCCTACGAAATTTAGGAAACCAACTTGCAGTCGAAGTCACCACATCCGTGGGACACTTACTCCGGCGGTACGCTAAGCCCCGCGTGGCCGCGTGCAAGCGATTCTCCACCTACGACCGCCGGAGTTGCTGGTGAGTTCACCAAAAGTTGGGGATTTCACTGGATTGGTTTAAGGGAAAATTTACAGGAAACCATAGTTTTTACCATCAAATATAGGGCTTAAACTGGTTCCAATTTTCCCATCATCCAATTCTATGAGGATTTCATGGGACATGGGAAAAAATATGGCCCTTTTTTACGAAATCCTGATTTTGTTGGTGAACAGAACTCCAATTTCGCGTTGATGATACGTGTATTTTTTGAGTTCTATGATGAGATTTATAAACCGACATATATCTGGAGGGCCCAACGTTGAAGGGAGATCATGTGGAAATGTTAAATTTCCAGATGGTATTTCAAACATTATAAATTCAAATTCCACTAACATTTCATTATATCCCTGTTAGTGTTCGTAAAGTAAGCAAGAATAAGCCACCCATATTTTGATGGTTTCAATCCAACCCAGTTATGATAAAATTGGGTATGGTTTGCTGTGTTTGCTGTTGCTTTACTGACACTAAACCCCATTATTCAATGCCCATAGACCTGTCATTTGAGGCTTACTTTTATAAACCATTCTATTAATTTTATGGTTTATGAACTAAGAAACATGTTATCCAATTCATTTATAAACCATTTATCCAATTCATTTTATGATATCGACATCAATGGGATGGTCTATGAACTCGGATTCACCGCGTGACTCATGTCGAAGTATTGCTGGAGCTTTCCAGCGCCATGGAGCTGATGGTTACCCTCTGGTAATTTCTAAGACTTTGCTATTGAAAATGACCATAGAAATACTGGATTTAGCTATTGAAAATGATGATTTTCCATAGTTATAATTTAGTTATGTTAGTTTACCAGAGGGTCCATGTTGATACCGGAATTGTTTGATGATCATTTGCTGGAATTTCATGGTCTTCTATAATGTGTTTTTCTTGGGATACTGTAATCATGGGATACTTTTATGGGATATCCCCAAAAACTCGTCAACCAAGTATCTGATGTATCTGGGCAAATCATGATAATTCTGGGTAAATTCGGTAAATTATCATATTTCATCATATTTCATCATATTTCACTAACCTGAAAATTTGACCATATTGGGATAATTCCCCGAATCCTACAAAGTGGGGCCCCCTAGTTATAAGTTGGTTTATAACCCAATCCAACTATAGTTATAACTACCATAAACCCTAGTGAAATTGTAGTTATTTGGCCCAACTGAACGCTATCGAACGGGGGCCCCACTTTGTAACCATGAGATCCAATGAGAACAGTGAGACCTTGCAGCCTCAACTGGATTTCCCATCATCCAAACTAATAAAAGATCTGGGAAGCCGCGCCCGGTAAACCTCCGGCGCCAGCTGCGTCAACCTTGGTGTCACCCCAAGAACTATGGGGGATTTGTTTGATGGGTATAATGGATATATGGTCTTATGATACTTATAGACTTATAAACCACATCCGGAGGGATATATATATATATACTTATAGATTTATAAACCACATATATGGTCTTATACTTACATACTTATAGATATATGGTCTTATCATACTTTCACTATCTGGAGGTTTCCTAAGTCATGGGGGTACCCCCAGTTCTCACCATCCATTAATTCACAGGTGGTATCCCCATGGCCGATATGGCTGTGAGACATGAGATATTGATATCATTAATTACGTATAATGGGAAAATTAAATACCATCTGGTGGTAAATTTTACAACATATCTGTTCACGTAATGGGAAAATGATATGATATGTAATGGTGAAATCAAATATCATAATTAGTTGTTGTAAAATCCAAAACATATGCAGTAATGGGACAATTTTAATACCATCTGGTGATTTAACATAGCCATGGAAAATCCCGAAAATAAATGAAGGTTTTAATGGGAAATTCATCTATAAATGGGCCATTATCCATGGCTATGTTAACCAGTAGGTAATAGTAATAATCATGGTTCCTAACTGATGGTTAGTAAGGGGTACTATTTGGGTCACAGTGGAGTTGTTTTTTCCAAAATGGCCTAACGTCAATGGGGGATCAGAATCAAGAAAAACCATTGGAATTGGAGTGTTCCCCAAAATTTGCTTCAAAAAAAACATGACATTTCCAAGAATGGTAGGATATATTGAAATATATAAAAGCATGTTTGTAAATCTACAGCTATAGCTAAATCATTAAATCTACATCTATCATTATTCATTGTTATAAAATCATCATCAGCATCCTGGAGTAGACATGTCCACATCCATCCACTGCGGGCAGGGAACTCATTTGAAAGTCGATCGGGAACAAAGAAGAACAAAAACGCAAGGTTGATCTGAAAATATCGGTAAACATCTAAGTGATTGTTTTGATATATGTTGATATATATATAT
>Ga0126342_10012781_pt1 | contig 14935 bp, 13 predicted proteins | sample Cyp1metagenome_FD_92528 | JGI IMG/M metagenome (GOLD analysis project Ga0126342, IMG submission 92528) | Coral microbial communities from Lord Howe Island, Old Settlement Bay, Australia - Cyphastrea 1 metagenome | ecosystem: Host-associated > Invertebrates > Cnidaria > Coral ...
CCTTTTTGTTGCGCTTTGGTGGATGGTGTGCGAGGGTCTTGTTTCCCTTTGTCTCCCATTGTGCCCCTTTTTGTTGCGCTTTGGTGGATGGTGTGCGAGGGTCTTGTTTCCCTTTGTCTCCCATTGTGCCCCTTTTTGTTGCGCTTTGGTGGATGGTGTGCGAGGGTCTTGTCTCCCTTTGTCTTCCATTGTGCCCCTTCTTGTTGCCCTTTGGTGGATGGTGTGAGGGTCTTGTTCCCTTTGTCTCCCATTGTTCCCCTTTTTGTTGCGCTTTGGTGGATGGTGTGCGAAGGCCTTGTTTCCCTTTGTCTCCCATTGTACCCCTTCTTGTTGCGCTTTGGTGGATGGTGTGCGAGGGTCTTGTTTCCCTTTGTCTCCCATTGTGCCCCTTCTTGTTGCCCTTTGGTGGATGGTGTGTCCGCCTTCCCGAAGCTTTGCCTTCCTTGTCTACCAGCTTGTCTCCCAGCTTGTCTCCCAGCTTGTCTCCCAACTTGTCTGTGAGCTTGTGTCGAAGCTTGTCTCCCAGCTTGTTTTCCATCTTGGTTCCCAGCTTGTCTCCCAGCTTGTCTTCTTTTTTGCTGCCCTTTGTTGGATGGTGTGTACGCCTTTCCGGGGCCTTGCCTCCCTTGTCTCCCAACTTGTCTCCCAGCTTGTCTGCCAGCTTGTTTCCTAGCTTGTCTCCCAGCTGGTCTCCCATTGTCTCCCAGTTCCCAAGGCCTTGTCCCCCTTGTCTCCCAGCTTATCTCCCGCCTTGTCTCCCATTTTACCACCCCTTATATGTGTGCCTTTGTTGGATGGTGTGTCCGCCTTCCCGAGGCCTTGTCTCCCAGCTTGTCTTCCTTCTTGTTTTCCTTTGTTAGTGCATAGCTGACGGCTTCGTGCCAATGCGTTTTGCGTTTTTTTCCATTCCATCTGTCTAAAGTGGTGCACTTGCCACGAAAAAGTGAAGCCAGGTCACACGAAGTGCCGCACCTGTCACGCAAAATCATCTTAGCAAACCTGAAGATCTGATGCTCCAAAATGGAACCCCTCCCAGGAAATGTGCTTCGCGCCACAACGAAGTGCACTTTTTGAACATTTCAACTTCCAAAAGTGCTCCGAGAATGGTGCTTTTGTGCATTTTGACTTGGAAATGTGCTTCGTGCCACAACGGCGGGCAATTTTTCATCTCTCATCTGGCCACAGCGCCGGCTGCTTTAGCGAGCTTGCTTTTCGACCCTCCGGAGCCACAAGACATTGGAAAAACACAATGTTTCGTGACTTTTCTACCTTTTCGCTCACCTACATCTTCTTTCTTCTGACTCTTCTCTTCTCTGATCTTGGTTCTTCTTCTCTTCTCTTCTCTTCTCTGATCTTGGTTCTTCTTCTCTTCTCTTCTCTTCTCTTCTCTGATCTTGGTTCTTCTTCTCTTCTCTTCTCTTCTCTTCTCTTCTCTGATTGTTCCCACCTTTGCTTCTTCATCTGTCCTTATTGTCGGAGGTTTGACTTCTAAAGTTCCTTCGAGTATGGTGTAATGTTGTGACCCTTTTAGATCCTTCTAGCCTTGCCGCATACATATCTTTTTGAGACAATTAGGTAGAATTAGAGTTGACTTTTCTTTAGATGTTTAAGAAAGCCTTAATACTTGAAGCACTTTATTTAGGGGGCGCCGCTGTTGAGTTTGGTTTTTCAAAGGGGTTGAGATAACCTACATAATTTATTTTCAAGAGGATTGGGAAAGCTAAGTATATCCACCCCAAATCCCCACTTAAAATCGATAAAATCGATGCGTTCAGATTTTTGAGGATATAAATTCAGATCCTTGAGGCCGACTCAAAAATCAGGAGGGAACAAAACTGGAAAAAATGGAAAAACACAAAAAACGTCCCAAAAACGGTTGGCGTATTTCATTGCCGCGGGGATTGCTAATACCATGCGAACTGTTTAATCGCACAACAGAGGCTTGAACGGGGACAGCATTGTGTCCCCGTGACAGGCAGGTAGGACCAGGATGGACCAAGGTTGCTGTGACCATTGCCACCCTATGCATCCTCATGCCCTATGCCATCCGTCAGGGCAACGGCTTTGCAGTCGACAGTGGTGGGGTGATGTTGAGAAGATGGGGGCTGTGATGTCCTACGTGCAGAAAAGATGCCAAACGGGGGAGGTTCGGCAAATGTGGAGCAGTGGGACCATCCATCACACAACATGATGCGCATTCGGGTTTCATTGAAAGTCTTATTCAAATCTCATATGGTTTCGTGAGTTTGCAACCTTGAACATGTTCAGTTTGCATTTTTCACTTGTGCAGTTTGGGCCGAACTACCTGGGTGCATTGCCAGTGGCCGTCCGTGTGAAACTCAGCGGACAGAGACTTTGAACTAGAACAACACATCCGATGCATCAGATAGTCACCGATAGTCCAACAATATTGTAATATTTGACATTGTGACATGCTTTGAATGCTTTGGGATTTGAGCCCTCTACTCCGGGATTCTTTGCCATTTGGTGCGCGTAGCATGGCGTAGCCTTTAAGGAATATCGCATTCCACTTGGGCCCCCTGGGGCTGAGGTTTCTGGTGGGCCATTTTCATTCATTTTCTACATTCAAGTTTGGGATGAATTGGGATGCGCGTATCAAAATATTCTAAGTCCAAAGTATTTTTGCCATCAGCGATGTGTGCTGAGTATGGTCTTGAGCAGGATTACTGAGGGGCCACTGTTGGACTTGCAAAGGTTCGCAAACATACAATTTCAGATGAATCGTTTTTCAGGGACAAATCTTTTTGAACAAGTCACAGAAGAAAAAACATAAACAATCCAAACATCTTGAACATATTTTCAGGGCTTGTGACTTTTCTCAGGTACATCTGGCTCTATGTCCCAACCCGACCCCAAGCACTAATTTCCAAATAAAACTTGGATATATTATGGAAATTACTTTGGTCCCTTTACTTCCGATATGGGTTTTAGATGATGTTGTTTTAGGACGCATATTTGGACCAGTGACTGCGCCATGCAATCTTTTGCCAAGTCAGGATCAAGGCAGCATTACCAGCATATCCTATCGAACTCAACTGTTTTGCCGTTGAATGTTCATTGTTTTTTTCCTCCACTCCTGGTGTTATCTTAGAATGCTCTTGAGTATTCTTTGAGTTACTTATCGGCTTCCTCGCTCATCCCGTAGCAGATTCACTTATTCATGGAATCGAAAGTTAAACCAGCATTTTGGATCCGAAATTACATGCGTTGTACCAATTTGTAATCAAATGAATTTTTGTTTTTGCTGTCAAGAAGCGACACCATGCTGTGGTTAGCGACGTCAACATGGCGTTGGCAAGTTCAAATAGGATCGCGATGCGGCAATTCCATTTGGGGAATTGCGCGTTTGAGTTTGCAGACTGCTTTGACACCCTGAGGTAGGAATGAACGTGCACAGCGGAAGATCTGTTTGAGAGATCACTTCTTGTACGAAGCAACTCAGCGTTCAGCAGGGCCTTCAGGGGGATACAGGGTTTGGCCAGATGTTTTGAATTATTATCCAATCGCAACGGCACCCCAAAGTCGCAGCAGGGACAAGTAGACTTTCAAAGTCCTTTATGCTTATGCTGTGCAGTATGCTTTGCATGCCACGGCAGGTATATCATCGCTTGGGTGGCCAATACTTGCACTACATTCGGCTGCCAGAGGGAAGCAATGTTTCAGTCCAGGAGTGCCTCAATCAGCTGGGCGTACAGGCGAGGCAAGTCGGTTGACTGTGACTGCAACGGAGCTGGAACGGAACCTTATATATATATAGATGTTAGCTGAAACTTGTTGGCAAGCGTTGCCAGTGTCATGTCAGTGCGTGAGGTGCATCTTACCATCGATGGCTTGGTAAAGGCTTTGAAAATGCTTCGGGCCAACCAATGTGCCAACATCGAGGCAGAGAAAAGAAGACAAAGAAGACAAAGTGGACTAAAGTGGATTGAAGTGGATTAAAGTTGATTAAAGAGGGGAGTCAATGGCCACTGAGTCATGACACATTCATGACACATTCATGACACATTGCGACGGCGACATATTGCAAGCGGTGTGGGGCTGTCAGATGGTGTTAAGATGTGTTAAGGGGCCTGGTGGCCTGGCCTGCCTGGCGATCCTGGCGCAGGTCTTTGCGGATGTCTACAAGGAGATCTCGGAGATCTTCAAGATCTCGGAGAGCATTGGGAGCATTGGCCGCGAGCAGGAGATGCTCCGCGGATTGGTCTTTGTTGCTGGAGGAGCCTGGAAAAACATGGAAAAACTAGAAAGCAGACAGCAGAGAGAAACACATATAGTGAGTAAATGTTAGTAAATGTTAGTAACTAGTAATAGTTAGTATAACATGGTCACATGCGCAATAAATGGGTTCATTGGAATCGCACGGTGTAACAGTGCATACCGCAAGATATTAACACATACCATGTGCATCCATGTGCTGGACGTGTGGGCACGTAATTTCACGTGATGGCACGTGACATGTTGTCCAATCTGGTCCAATCTTTGGCAACTGGAAGGTATCAGGACACTCGAGGAATGCACCTGGGAGGAGGAGCCCAACATCCAATGGCTGACACAGGCCACGAAGTTGGGCAAAGCTGGACCACAATGACTCAGACAATTTCATCTCAATTCATCTCAATACATCTCAATACATCTCAATACCAAACTTGCCAAAGTCTTTTGACTCTTTTTGGTCCTTTGAGATGTGATCTGAAACTTGGCAATGTCCGTAGCAATGTCTGTAGCCGGCCAAAACGTTGTTTGGCAACCCTTTCTCGTCAACTTGAACAATCTTGCACGAACAGAGTGATCTTGCACGAACAGAGTGAGATCCAAATCATTTTTTTTGGGGTGGGAGTGCATCATTCTTTGGGGGCTTTGGTCGGTTCACAGTCGCTGGCCCACATTTGCTCACACTAAGTCCGTTTGAAATGATTTTCGCCAAACAATTTCACCAACCATCGCCAAGCTCAAAATCCAAAAGGCATAGCAAACCCTAGGGCCCAAAAACCGTAAGAAGAACCATGACTAATCAAGACATATCAAGACTAGTGGGCAATGTTTCAGTGGCACTCCAAAGTGTGGGCATGGTTGGGCCGTGTTTCCCCGCTTTGAGCCGCTGCAAGGTGCCATCATTGAAAGTGTCCTACCACAGATATGGTCCGCCGTTGCAGCGCTATTTTTTGGAAGTGCTGCAGATGCCTGAGGCGGGATCCCCGGATGGATCCGGATGGATCCGGATGGATCAGGTTGGCAGCTTACCACCATCAGAATTCGATGTCGTAAGATGATGTAAGATGTCGTAAAGTGTGGAACGAGTCAAAGCACGAATTTGGAAGTGCTGCCAGATAGAGCATTGTTCCCCGTGTAGTTAGCGGGAGTGATTGTCTACCGGGGCACATGGTTTTTGGAAAATTGGGCTCAGCATGCTGTCAACTGTATAGGGCCCGGCGGGGCCCTTTGGCATAGTCCTAGCTTTGTAGAAGGCAAGTCCAACATAGCCTGACGCCTGATGCTTGACGCGCTCGGAGGTGCATCCAGGCTTTCGTCCAAGTTGTCTGATCACAGCTTTGAAGAACTTGGTGGAGCATGTGGAAAAGGCGATGTCTCGAAACCGTCAGGAGAGCTTGCCTGGGACTCCAACAACAGCTGGTCAGTTGTTGCTTCGCAGGTATAGATGGGTATAGGGTTTTCAGATGTGTTCAGATGTGTTCAGACTATGCAAGTTTCAGTGTGCAGAGTGTGCAGAGTGTGGAAAAATTGGGTTCTTCATGTAAATATTTTGGGTCTTGATAAGCGTGGATTGTGGATGGGCGTTTCTTAATTACGAAAGTCTAACGAGCCTAACGCCAGCCGGCACGCTGAAGTTATCGCGAACATAGTGAGCTTAAAGGGTCTGGGACGAAACCACAAAACGCAAAATTAGGTGTTTGTGGCGGGCCGATGCGCAAGTTGTCAGGGTCATGTACCGTGTTGCAATTGAGCGACCCTGGGGTATCGATTCCCCCTAGTCCGGCTCTTGGAGTCGTAAACAAGGCTTAAAAAAGATAAAAACTGGAGACCATGTAGACACAAAAATTGAGATGAGAACCCAGATGTATTCAATGTACCTGCCTGCCTTCTTTCCCCCTTGGTCCGGCTCTCGTAAACAAAGCTCCCTTTTGCGCGTTGTTTCAGGGTATCGACGGTCGATGTAACCTTTACTTCAGCTGGCTTTGATGGTACAAGGTAAATGACAAGCACGGGCTTTGATGGTGAGCCTGCTAGGTTGGAAGAGTTTTTTGCTGAATGCTCGTTTTATTGTGAATCCTTTCGCAAATTCAATCAATGGTCCGGCCCATATACACACGAACGGAATACCATATATTACAAGAAGAGTTTATCACAGAGTTTGTGGTTTTGGACGCTAGCGTCAAACCCATGGCGAGCTTGGGCAGTACCAAAAGTAGAATAGACTGAAATCAACATAATCAACGTCCATATCCCTTGTGGCGCCGCAGCCCTTGCTTTCAGGAAATCAGCGCACATCAACATGAGCACTCTCCATCTGGCCTTCTCTGCTCTGACCCATTTGGCTCATAGATGTAAAGGCAGATCAAATGGCAAAAACTAAATACTCTAAACCTGAGCGTACAGCAGAACTACGCATTGTAAATTCAAGAGGAAAAAAATCGTAAAGCTTACGAACCTGGATCGCACAGGCAAAAACACAGTGCCTAGCCTAAAACCACCACATTGTTGAAAATTATACTTGGCCCACAGGTGAAGATGCAATTCATTGCTGTGTTGCAAACCACCTGAAACAGATCAACACACGTGGGCCTTGTTGAAAGCAGACACACTCATACACCAACAACGGAACACTTTTCTTTTAAAAACTGGTTTCGAACACCTTTCTGTCTACCTCCCCAATCACCTCCTTTTCGACTTCCCTTCCCACTTCGCATTGCCCGAGTTGGACCTGGCTTTCGTTACATCGTTCTGAGGTATTGTCATGACGTGTTGAATTGAAAGCATGGCATGTGACATGCCGATCATACCAATGACATCCAATGACTAGTGACTGGTGACGTTGGTTTATCTGATCCTGCATGCCGGTTCCAGGTTAGATTCCATGAAAGATTTGGCAGCTCAGATCTATGGTGCTTTGGCGCAGGTGCCAGCAGTGGATTCGGACGATTTTTCAAGTTTCAGTTTGAATTTGTTTTTTTCATATCGTATTTTTTGATATGCTTCCAGGTGCATGCAATCAGCAGCATTCAGACCTTAATTTGTGGTATTTTTACTTTCAAGAGGCAACAGTCAATTCGCAGTCAATGGGATGTTGCCAGCGAGCAATCCGGTGCTTGACATTCTTGCTGCAAGATCTTGCTGACCGTTTGGGGGGCCCTGAAATGATTGAGGCCAAACAAACATGGTGGGTTCCAAACATTTGGTTGCTTTAATTCTGTAGGTGGAACGCGGGAAAATAAGATTGCTTCTGTTCAGAGACGCAAAGCTTCATGGCATGGTGAAACAATTGCATTGCCAAAACTCTGCTTTGTGTTCTCACTTTGGCGCAGGCTTGCCGCAAATCCTCCATGACATGGCATGCTGATGTGCGCCGTGCCTTTGTCCAAGAGCGTTTGCTCTTGCTGCCGGGTCAAGACTCACCAAGCAACTCAAGCAACCCAAGCAACCCGAACAGCAGTAACAGCAGGACAAGCAGTTCACAGCGAGCAAAGCGGCCCAAGCGCTTGTTTGCGAAAGAGGCTTGGTGGGATGTGGAAGATGAACTCGCAGAGTCAAAGGCGGCGAATCTCAGTTTGCGGCCCTTGTATGAGGGTGTCCTAGGCGTCCCTGATGCCGAGTTCCTCTTCTTGCGCGTCCTGAGTCTTCGAAAACGATGCTCTCGTGCAGACATCGCGCATCGATTGAAGGCGAGCATGAACTGCCCAGGTCCTTTGAGCAATTGGGCAGAGGGGATTGACATCACTGACCTGGAGGAATTAGAAGACATTCAAACGAGCAGCTATTTTTGGCCTCCGGATTGGAGAGTGCCAGAGAGGCAGACACAGGAGTCGCAAGAGACGGACAGCAGAGTGAATGAAGTTCCTTGGCATCAAAGCTGTGTGCCTCTCTTTTACTCACTTGGAAAAGTTGGTGCATTAAAGCTGGCGAAGTGCCTTCAACCGTTTTCTTTGAGGATGCTGTCCCATGATGCAGTGAGTCAGCGGTGGATAGAGGGATGACATGTAAGTCTTTTCTTGGGTTTTGGGTCAAGTTGATGCAATTGAAAGTTGTGGAATGAATGGGGCTGAAAAGGCACAGAAGAGGGTTTGGACATGTTTGGACAAGAATCTGGAGTTGAGTGCTGGAGTGTAACTAGGGTTTCCATGTGTTTCCTCAGGTACCTTCGGTTGGACGAGTTTAGTGATGGTGCTCTGAGGCACGGCGAGTGGCCGCAGCGGCAGCGTTCCAGCCCCCACCCGCTGCGTCGCCTCATCCGCCCGCCTGGCGCAGCACAGCCTCGGCCGCGGACGCCGCGCGGCGAGCGGAGGCGGCGCTAGAAGCACAGCGCGATCAGCGCGATCAGCGCGCAACGTCGACAGCTGAGGGGAACAAACGTAGAACAAATCTGACAACACAGAGATGTCAAAATCATGCAGAGAGGAGAGATGTCGCAGATGCTCCAGTGCAACAAATGCTGCAAGCCCAACAAGTGCAAAGAATGCAAAGAATGCAAAGTGTGCAAAGTGTGCAAAGTGTGCCAGAGCAGAATGAGCAAAGAGCAGAGCAGAGAACAGAGATGGCGGAGAAATTCCAAAATTCTTCGGCTCCGAATTCATCTCCTTCAGCTCGAACTCCCAGGCCCAGAATTTCAGTTCACGGTGACATGCATCGTTTCAAACAAGGACGCCATAAGTAGGTCTTGGAACCACCGCGGCTTTATATCCATGAATCTTATGATATGACTATATAACATTATAACTGTATATTTACATATACATATAAGATGCCTATACATGTACAATCGTCATCTAATTTCTTTCTCGGCTTACAGGCACCGCTTTGCTTGGCGGGAGCCACATCAAGAGCACGCAGAGAGGCTTCAGTTGGTTCTAGCTGTTCAGGAAAGTTCAGTTGATTGTCGTTCGGCTGTCGTTGTGTTGCGAGCTCCCGGCATGTGGCTTGGTCTAGGCATGTCTTAACATTTAAAAAGGACTCTAAGTCAGTCTAACCATGGCTTAAAACTAACCATTTAAATCCCCTTTCGAAAGAACCATGTCGTAACATGTCGTAACGAAAGGAACGAAAGGACGAAAGGATGGCAGGCAATGCAGGCATGGCACTTGCGTCTGCCAGGCCACAGAAAGTCACCTGGGCGCAACTGCGAGCGCAACAGGCGACATCGGGTGACGGGCGCAGAGGGGCCTCGTTACGTGTCGCCTCGTTACGTGTCGTTACTTACCGTAACTTGTGTCGTGTGTCGAGCCCATGTCGAGCCCAACACTACATACCGTGCATACCAGACTCTTTGCAAGATGTACTCTACACTCTATCAACCTAGACATATCATGACATATCTAGACATCAATCTCATGAGATTTTCCTTGCGATGTCTTGCCACTGTTGAGCCCTGCCATCTCTCAGCTCACTCTCGTTTATCAACCTTTTATCAACCTTAACTCACCTTTTAATTTTTCTGGAGCTTAGCAGTCTTGTGCCTTGCAGTCCATGCAGATGTTGGAGCAGAGTGCTGCACAGAAGCCATCTAGAGGGTTTGGTTTGCAGTCAACGGAGTATGCGCAAAACCCTATAGTAGGCCCTAAAGAATCTCAGTGCAGAAAAGTGCAGAATTTTGTGGAAGGACTGGAAGAACAAGTCTTCCACAAGGCGTTAATTTCTTTTGTTACCCCACATTTCGAGCCGACAGGAGCAAAAAAGGCACGTTTCAGTGTAGCCTAGCTGCACTCCAAACTTGTTGGCGTTGCTCTGATTCGATTGCACTTGAGGCACTTTAGGTCATCGGTTAAGATCGGTTAAGATCGGTTAAGAGCTAAAGGAGTTGTCAACCAAAAGGAACAGAATTGCACTTGAGAGTGTAACAATTGTTCAGAATTGCAGTTTCAGCTGCCAAGTGCCTCAAGGTTTGCCACAGACGAAATCCAAAAACCAGCGAAGTCGTAACGAAGTGATAGAATAATACAAAAAAACAACCAACGGTTTGATATTTTTGATTAGTTTTGGATTAGTTTTTGATTAGTTTGTGTTCCGAGCTTCACATGCTTGCCTTTTAGGCTGCGGGAGTCGCTGCAATCGCCGAATGTGCAGCCCACGCGAGCATCACGGGCTTCTGCGTGGGCTTCTTTTGTCGGAACCATGGCAAATGACTTGGTCGACTTGGTCGATATAGATGGGAAATGATGGGAACATGTGGGCCAAACTTTCTGTGTTCTGATTGCTGTTTTGCTGTTTGTTTTTTTTAAAGGCATTGCGTGATGGGATTTTCAAATATTTTCAGGGCATTCAGGTGGTTCTCGGTGGTTCTCAAAGTTGGTCCTCTAAAAATCACGTCGGATCATGCCCTTGCCCAGGAGCCCAGGCTTGGCCACGAAGCGATGCCATTGCGGACATCATCGGACACTATCTGACACCATCTGACACCGTGATTTCGTGAATCCTGTGACGTAAATGTGTGGAGATCAGATGGGGTTTCAATTTAGTTAAATGTTAAAATCAATGTTGAATATGATGAATCTTGTCTGAGGGCAGATTTAATACGACATCGTAAGACCAGGTCCCAAAGGGAATTATTAGATGACAGGGGCCACAGGGATGTGACTGACTCCGATTGATGATCCCGTGACGCTCCCTTCAGAACGCTCCCAATTGTCCAAAAAAAGTTGATGATTTCCAAGGCTTTCTTGTTTTGTGATGGCCTCTGACTCCGTAGCTTGGGACAGCTGTTGTTTACTTGCACCATTCCGACCATTCCGTATGCATTTCACCGATGCGAAGTCTGCATTCCTTGGAGGCAACAGAGAGGGGCATCGAAGGCATCCAGCCAGATCAGACAGGCAAGAGATAGCAAGAGATGGCAACCAAAGACAGACTGAAACAGACTGAAACAGCCTGAAGCTGTCACATCAAAATGTGAGCGCGACACACGGAGTGCATGCTAATTGTGGGTTGTGACAACTCAACACTGCACATCACTGCCCCAAGAGTGACAAATATGTCTTGTTTTGTCAAGATATGTCAAGTCTTGTCATGGCAGATGCTGAAGCTCTTCTCGTCCGACTGGAAGCTCTGCAGCAGACTCCCCGGCAGAGGACCGTCAAACCCAGAGGAAACAGTGCAGCAACCCGGGGGAAATTTCCGAAACTGCCAATGCCAGGCGACGAAGTGCCAAATACAAATCAGATTTTATCAGATTGAGATAGATTGAGTAGGACTGAGTAGGGGGTCGCATAGTCCTAGAAAAAGAAAGTAGGGGTGGAGCTGTATCAGGGAACGCGCTGTTTTCGGGGCCAGCCAGTGGAGATGCGTTCGCAGAACATGTCCAAGTTTTCAGCTACGCATGTTGACCGACAACTGATGCAAGAGTTACAAGAGGATCTGATAGGATCTGTACATTTGGGTTTGGTTTGGTCTCGATGACGAACGCTTTTTTGATGTACTCACTTGCTCACTCGCCCTATGACACCTTTGGCAACACCATGGCATCAAGATAAACGCTTGTTCAAAACTTGGCTAATTGAAGATTGACATGACACATGCCGAAGCTCGGCGCGCAAACCATGTTGAATCATCTTCCATCCAGATGCAGGCGAGGCCAAGTTGAAGCCTTGTGCAGTGAACGGAAGCAGGTGGAGGACTATGGGCGGACCAATGGGGTCAATGGGCAGTTTCCGGGCCTCGAATTTTGAAGAGTGCCACCGAGTGTCACGGCAGGACACGACTGAGCGCTATGTGCGGATTCTGCAGGCTCGGAACGGAGTTGAACGGAGTTGGCTGATGTTTTCTGGAGAAGGCTGTTTTGTTAAGACATGTTGAGACATGTTGAGACCGCGTCTTGGAACGTCTTGGAAAGGTTGTTGGTGCTTGTTTTCTGTGCTGCTTCATTCCTTTGGGGTCATGGGGTAATGTCTCACAGCCATGAGGACTTCTATGACAACATGTGACTCGAAGCCTTCAGGCAGCCTTCAGACAACATGGCAGCCTTCATGTCTGTCAAATGTCTATCAAAGCCTTGTGGTCGAAGCTGCCAATCATGGATGCCAATCACAGTTGAGGATAGTTGAGGATTGTTGTAAGAAACGGAGTATGTTGAGGGGTCACAGATGGTTTACTTCTCCAAGGGATGAGCTGGAGCATTTCACCATGGTTTTGTAAGAAACTTCCACCAGGAACTTCTCGGACCTTCTTTTTTTTGCTTGAAAGTGATAAAATGCTGAAGATCTTGGAAGATCACAAGTAGAAACCTTCAGAATCCAAACAGGGTAAACATATGTAAGATTTTTTAAGATTATGCAAGCATGGTCCATCGTATTCAGAGCATACATGATTTGGCTGCTTTTGATTCTGGCAACCTGCTTGCCTCACAGTACCAAAGCGACGCGCAGAAGAGTTTACTGCAAAGCCAGGAGATTGGGGACCAACATTCCAAAAATGTTAAATGCCAGGGTTTTACAATGTTTGACACCAGTTTTATGTCGAGATATGTCTGATGTCTTATGATACGTCTTATGATTCACTCTTTGTTCACTTTGTTAACATTTTGAAATAATTTTACGATTTTGCATATTTTGTGACGATTTGTGCAGAGCGGGCCGATCTCTCACAGTCGAGGCCGAGGTCGGCCGAGGCCGTGTCGGCGAGGCCACGGCATGCCATGGCCTCCCGGCGAGGCCGGCCTCCCGGCCTCCCGGCCTCCCGGATCCCATCGGATCCCAGCGATCCCAACATTTTCCATGGCGCTGGGATGCTGGACATCGCTGGACTATGGCGCGAAAAAACCCGCAGCAATCGCAGCAATCAGTGAAGCTAATCACTTTTATCACTTTTATCACTTTTATCTTCCCTCAATATTTTCCAATCACAATTTTACGTCAACTTCCGTTCATCTCCACGTGGCTCCGACGATTCCAGGGCAATGCGTAAGGGAGCTGGAAGGTGGCGGCATTATGGTCACCAACCGTGGCGTGTGAAACGTGTGTGAATGAACATGGGATCCATTTCTGACTTTCAACGAGTCAAAAGCTTGTCCCAGATGTTTTGGTGTGGCCTTTTGGTTAGGTGCTAGAGTCTGCTAGGGTTTTGAAAGGTTGGAACCGCCCCACCTTTAATCTTGATTTGGCACCAACTCGCATCAGATTTTAGTCTCAGTTATGCCAGTTGCGGAGGCCATCCAGAAAATTCCAGAAAGGCAACATCAGATGTGGACCACTCAAATATCCATTTTTGAAGGACGTCTCGCAAAATTGCTTCGCTTTTGATGTTGTCAAATTCAAAAATAGAGGAAGTCTCGCTGAATTGCTGCGTTTTTGATGTTGTCAAGTTCAAAAACTGAGGTAGTCTCGCAGAATAGCTTCGTTTTCAAGCTTGCAGATAGACAGATAGATAGACAGGCAGACACAGAGAGAGAGAGAGAGAGATAGATAGGTAGGTAGGTAGATAGGTAGATAGGTAGATAGGTAGATAGAATAGAAAGACACAACTACAACTACAACTACAACTACCACTACATGACATTACACTACACCACGCTACACTACACCTACACTACACTACACCACACTACACGACACTACACTACACTACGCTACACTAATTTCACTGCACTACATCACAACTACAGCTACATTACCTTACACTAGGCTACAGTACATTATACCACACTACACTACACAACTACACGACATTACGCTGCACTACACTACACTAATTACACCACACCACGGCTACAACTGCAACTGCACTTGCAAATACACTAATTACACTGCATTACAGCTACAGCTCCACAACACCACGCTACACTACAACTACAGCTACAACTGCAACTACAACTACAACCACTACACCACACTACATCCAGCAGTTGTGGTAAGGCGACCACTGCAACCATTGCAGCCATTCCAAAAAACACAGCTCCAACCACCTGTTGGTCCACAGTGGATTCGCTCTGCCATCCGTGATTCACAGCAACCAACCTCTCCTATAGGTTCCCTATTTTTGAAACTGATGAAGTCACATGAAAAAAATAGCTGGGAAAAATAGTGTTTTTTTTTTATAAACTGATCAAATAGGTTTGGGAAACTGGTCAAACCCTTTGATATAAAATGATCAAATAGGTGAGGAAAACTGATGAAATCTCGTGACGAACTGAAGGAAAACACCGAGAAAGATTGATGAACATGTACCAGAGCATGGAGAAATAAGGTGTGAACATATATATGTATATATATATACACATATACGTGTATATATATATATATATTCATTTGCTTTTCCATGTATTTTGTTTCGTTATTATGTTGACTCAATGCTGGTTGATCCCATGTTTTTTCATCATTTTTCGTTCAGAAACTGTTTTGTTTTCCTAGAGTTTAATGGTTATATTGTGACTAAGAACCGATACATGTACGTGTATACATACATACATACATACATATATATATATACATTCTTTTGTCATGTTTTTGTCCGGTGCTGGTTGCTGCCAGAAAAACCGCAGATAGAATTGATGTACATTTTTATTATTATATTATATATACATACGTATATATATATATATATACATATATTATATATTATATATACATATATTTTATATCAATCGTTAGCCTGTTTAAATGGCTGTTTCTGTCAAGATTTCCGTATAGAGATTCTTTCTCCAAAACACAGCCCCATACATAGCACCATACATAGCCCTGATTCAAGCCCAGATTGA
>Ga0126342_10012782_pt1 | contig 14934 bp, 15 predicted proteins | sample Cyp1metagenome_FD_92528 | JGI IMG/M metagenome (GOLD analysis project Ga0126342, IMG submission 92528) | Coral microbial communities from Lord Howe Island, Old Settlement Bay, Australia - Cyphastrea 1 metagenome | ecosystem: Host-associated > Invertebrates > Cnidaria > Coral ...
TACGTAGGTCGCCTAAAAGGTAGCATGTACCTAGTAAATGCGAGGCTGGTAGTCAGAAATGCTGCAAAGACCTAGCAAATACGACGCTGGACCTCAGAAATGCTGCCAATAGCTTGCAAATAGCAGGGAATTGGGGCTACTACCTGGGGACCCAACCCATGGGGGGGGGGGGTGGAGGGACGGAGGAGGGGACCATATATATATTATATGCTTGTATAGATGTATATAGATGTATTAAATTCTATTAATTAATACCTTTAGTTTTAAAACTGAGTTCACTGTTTACCCCATGCCTTTTGGGATGAATGTTTTAACACTGGCAGCTGACTTGAAGTTCTTCAACACATATTCATGTTGCATTCCCAAACTTGGAATTAACATGATATTAATTAGTGTATTATGTAATATAGTGAATTCACTATAGTATAATATAGTGAATTGAACATGTTCTACGATTTTTCTTTGATCGGGCATTTCGAGCCGAGCTATTTCCATTGAATCCATGCCCATTTCATTGTTGAATTCATGTTTCATTCAATTCGTGTTCATTCAGTTTTTCTTAAATCTTCTAAAAATCAACTTTATACCCTCTGGTAAATAAACATAGACCCTGAAAATCACCAATTTTTAATGGAAACTAGTCTTCCAACCCCTATCTGCCAGGGTCTATGTTAATTTACCAGAGGGTAACCATCCCTTTTCAATTCATTCATCATGAACATGTTTTTTTCATCACCACATCCACCCAGCCATGGCCGCCCCACGGGGCAGGGCCTTGGCGGAGAAGTGCGGCACGCTGCTGGCGCAGTGGGTGGACGCCACGGCGGAGGAGATGCACGACCGCATCGATTCCATGTCGGAGGCACGATGATGAGCCTTGAAAAATAGGTTGATATATAAATGATATAAATGATATCTATCCAACTATCGATATCTATCCAACTATCTATCATTATCTATTTATCTATCTATCTATCTATCTATCTAACTATCTATATTAATAGACATATATATATATATATATTCATATATATATTCATATATATATATATATATTAATATATATTCATATATATTCATATATATTCATATATATTCATATATATTCATATATATTCATATATATTGTATATGATGTATATGGTGTATAATGTGTATATATAATATAAATATATATAGATGTGTAGATATGTGTATGTAATTTTATAGATATATCCTGGATCGGGACGGTGAATGATAGGTGACGATCCACATACACGGGACCTTCATGGGACAATAACTAATAACAATATACAGTAGTTAAGAATAACTATACATAATATATACTGGTTGGTGGTTTGGAACATGAATTTTATTTTCCATTTCATATATGGGATGTCATCCTTCCCATTGACATTTTTTTCAGAGGGGTTGAAACCACCAACCAGTATAAATAAATATATATATACACATCAGAAATCCTCATTTATACATTGATTATATATGATATTCATCATTATATTTTAGATTCCAGATATTATATGATCGATATTGACACAATAGATTCAATCCACTTTGTGGAGTGGGGAATGGATTGCAATCTTTTCCTATCTACTTCTGAACTGGTGAGCATCAATGGACAGTTTCGTGGTCAGTAAACTTGTGGGAAAGGGGTGGCCAGTGGGTTCGGGTCTGAGGACATGAGGGGTTCTAAAAGAATGTTTGCCATATTCACTCATTCAGTTCTGGTGAGTGGTTTGGAACATGAATTTTATGACTTTCCATTCAGTTGGGAATTTCATAATCCCAACTGACGAAGTCAATCATTTTTCAGAGGCGTAGGTCAACCACCAACCAGTTATAGTTATTAACCATCATTAACCATATAATAACCATCATTAACCATACATTAACCATATATTAACCATTGAACCAGTTGGCTTCGGGGGGTTTGGGAGACCCACGGCTGCTGATCACCATTGCACCATTGCTGAACGCTTCTTGGAGATCCACGAAAAAAAAAAGCGGCTCGGGTGTTTACCCGCCGGTCCAGGGTAAACGCCAGGATTTATTTTTTTGTTTTCCATCATAATTATATGGGATGATATGGGATGATAACACCGAAACCCATTGACTCTAATAATCTAATATTTTTCAAGATGGAACAAATGCACCACCAACCAGTTTTTTTCCTAGCTGTGGGGTTCATGGGTTCAGATTAGCCAACCAGGGTCTCCGGGGTCAGCATCGATTGGCAGGCCCTCTTCCGCGACTTGCCTTGGGCCCCAGTTCTGCAGTGGTGCTTTGGAATCCCCAATTGATGCATGAAAGAGGCCTTAGAATGGCCCCGGTTGCGTTGGTTGGATATGCTTGGTTGGTTTGCCATGAAAATCTGTTCATTACCCAAGGGTGAAGCCGGTCAGGGGTGCAACGACTGCTACAAAGAACCCGACTGCTGGTTGATGGTTAGTTCGGGGATTGTACTTATCTGGTTGGTGGTTTGGAACATGAATTTTATTTTTCCATACATTGGAAATAATAATACCATCTGACTAATATTTTTCAGATGGGTTGAAACCACCAACCAGTTACTATGCAAAGATTCTTTGGGATGATTATCCTCCACAATTCGGAATCTTGTTCTTGGCCAATCAGGATTTTTTTATGGACTGACAGAGTGCCAATCAGAACACTCTTCAAGTCTTCAGGAGTCCATGGGACCAATAATGATATATCCCAAGAACTTGGGTATCCCAAGTTTGGGCAGCCGGGTTCACATGGGTGCCAGAAAAATGCAGGAGTTATTTTATGTTATTTTGTCCCGTGACTTGGGACTTTCATACCGGAAAACTGTCCTTAACTGGGTATACTTTGGATGGGTACTTCAAAAAACAGATGGGTCTGTCTGAACATGCGCACCCAAAATGGCAGTTTTGATATGTTTGAATGGGGAAAACGATGATTAACTATCAATCTCCTTGTTTTTTGATACCCTATTTTGAGACACACCCAATTAAAACCAGCTAAAACACACAGGGTATCTAAGTTTGGCCATACCAAGATGGTCCTTGGTATTTTCTTTTCATGGTGGTAGCCAGGGTTTCTCCCGCACCAGACTGGACTGACTACTTGGAAGTGCACCCGTTAGCGGGATAAAACGCAGCTGGCTTTGTCTCAAAATTGGGAAGCCCACTAGACCCCCACGATTTGCCATTCTTTTCCCCACAACCAGCATTTTTTCACGGGTTTGATTACAATTCATAGGGCCACACAGCAACATTGCCATATTGTTGGACCGCTCAACGTCCGAGGCGCTTACATCTGGTCTTAGGCATCCAGAGCATCAACGAGCGGCCCATGGGTCTCTATGAGATCTCCGCGGGCACCAAGACACTCAGCGGAAGAAAAAGCCGTTGAGCCCTTGATGCCGGAAAATGATGGTATCCTTCGGTACCTTCTGGTAAACTAAGATAGCGAAGTGGAAAATCACCATCTTTAAGAGGTAAATCAACGAACTAAATGGGCAATTTTCAATAGCTATATTAAATTCCCAGAGGGTAATCCAACGTGACAAACCTAGAAACTCAGATGCTCCATGGTGCTGGAATGTTTGCCACCATCTACCCTGAAACGTAATAAATAAACCATATATGGATGGAGCATATGGGAGCAGAGGTTTTGATGGGAATATTATGGGAAACATGGGAAAATATGGGAACATGCCCGAACTCAATGGAGGCTTATAGCCGGGAAAATCATCGCATTAAATGGGGATTTTCCATTGCCACCTTTGAGTACCCGAGGGACTCATATTGGGAAACTTGAGAAAAAACATGGAGACACAATGAGGGAAACTGGGCATTTTCAGTACATTTTGGAAACGTTAGAGAACATGTGACACTGGAAAAACGTGGAAGACATGGAGAAATTCATTCGCCCAGGCGATGAACAGATTCCATATTCAGTCGCAAGGTGTCTACGAGATTCTACGAGTCTATAGGGGACGATCATGGATTCACGCCATCAAAAGAAATGAAATCCCCTTCTGTTCACATGAGAATATAAGTGGCATAGTTGCACTGTTCAGTAAAATAATGTAGAGTAAAATAGAGTAATATGATTAATAGTTATAATAAACCTGCCATATTTTGATGGTTGGTTTATCCCACCTTCGACGATGCTTTGAGGAAGGGGCAAGAGGAGGTGGATGAGATCGAGTTGGAGCAAATCGAGGTGAAAGAAGGGGGTCTGACGGAAGATCATGGGAATATCCTCTGACTCCGTAGCCAGAGGGAGGATGAGCTCGTTTGAACCCAGCAATCAATAGAGGAATCAATCCTATGAGCACCTTGGGTTGGGAGCAGCTTGTTCCAATGCTGAATAGATCTTCCCTTCCCTTCCCGTGTTTTCTGCGAATCCATCATTTTTTTGTTTTTTTTTGGGGGTGAGAGTCCAAAACCATGCAGCAAGCTACATTTGAGAACTGGTCTTAACATGTCTTAACTTCTATAGTCAACAATCAATAATTTTTGAATGTCATATGGGGGTTTCCATAAATGGGGATACACTGGATACCCCAATAGCTGGATGTTTCATGATGGAAAATCCCTTCCCAACAAATGGATGAAAACTGGGGTTATCCCCATGACTTAGGAAACCTCCATATATTTGGAAGGTGGTTGTTTGACTCGCTGGCCATAGCTCCAGATGCTCCAGGAGACATGGCACATCTTGACCGCCTTGAGCAAGTTTGGTCCTAGCCGTGGCATCCCAGTTTCGGGGCGTTTCGGGGTGGTCAACAACCAATGGGATGCCACGAAAGTCATGGGATTTGGGGGGTTTTCCAAGAATTTTCGGAGATCTAGGCAGTGTGATTTGATCATATGTGATCCACCTCTCTGAACTTGACTGGGATATTTTGGCAGAACTTGGAGGTTTGTCAATAAAGCTGCGTTTAAACCTTCAATGGTGGGAACACCACCAGCATCAATCCAACAAACATATCTCGATCTAGGGATCTCTCCAAAGCACATATTTTTAAGGCCCTGATGACGAGAAGTCGCACAGAACACGAGGCTTCGCTCAGTGGAATCATCCTTTTAGAATTACTAACATGTTGGATGATTTTGTAGCATATAGCCAATAGCGCTTGGGTATATCAAGGCAAGTCTGAATCATCTATGCTTACATATTTACTGTAGTCTCATCCATAATATGGATGTACTACCATCGATGATTGATTATACATGATTATACCATATTATACCCACCTACATTCATTATAAAATTCTATGAGTCAATGTGGTTGTCAATAAGAATCTGCATGATTATCGACGACGATGTCGCTGAAAAGCGGCCGGTGGACTAGGACTTCATTTACCCAGATTACAAAGCATGGGATAATCAATAATAGTTTTTACGGGATATGATATATGAGTGATATAACCAGATAACCAGATAACACTTTATTTTGTGAAGTGAAGTGCAGTGTTCCGCGTACTCTGTTTTTTTGAAAACGCTATAGTTAGGTTGCAAGACCATATAGGAACACCTTGAGAACGAGGTAGTCGATTATGCAATGTGCCCAATACTGTCCGTGGTTCATATCCGGTATTCCATGGGATTCCATGGTGTATCTCAATTATCATCATCCGGGATCAAATTAACTATACATATATGGCTGTGTTTTTTTAACGTGTGCAGATTTTAGTAAAGGCAGGATGTTCGAGTTGTGCGAATCATACCCCCGAATCATACCCCGAATCATACCCCCGAATCATACCCCCGAATCATACCCCAAAAAATCACGATTATGAATGTTTCTTTTGGGATCGTTTGGGATTGCATTGGCTTCACTAGTTTTAATGGACCTGACAAGCTAATTGACCAGTGTTGGCCAGACCCGATGATCCCTGGCTACCTTAACATACCATGATATATATATTTATAGAATAGCTTCAACATGTTTCCAGCATTTTCAAACCATTCTTTTTGGAAAACAAATCCCACATGTTTGGGGTCCAACATTTCTCTTGCTCCCAAGGCACCTTGTACGATCGCATGATCTCGCCCTGGCGCGCTCGGGTGCTGCGCCCCTTTTTGCCCGTGCTGTGCCGTGAACCTCGCGATGTCTTAGGTGGGGCCCAGGGTCGGTGGAAGGCAACAGGCTGGTTCACCCCAGGTACAGTTAGCTGCTTTAGCTTAGGTTGGCAACAACTTCAGAGAATTCAGTACAGTAAGGGGCAATGTCCAGTTATAAAGATGTTTTTTTATGTCTTTTTCGTGGGGTAAACTAAGCCACACGATTCCTGGGGGTAGTTCACCACCAAGTAGGAAGGCCTCGAAGGTGTGCAGCTGGGTAATGCTGGGCGGCTGGGCGCACAAGTTGGTGATTGTCTTTTATGGCATGGCTGTCATCAGCAACGCATCCTCATTCGCATTGTCTCCAACAGCCAGCCAGTCAGGAAGTTTGGGCACAGCTGCCAGCCAGCTATGTCCAGTACAACATGGCGCCTAAAGGGCCATTCGACAGGATTTTTCTCCACCGAATCCAAGCGAGTTCCTGAGAGAAGATGCTTTGTTAGAGCTCATCTACACATGAGGTGGTTCATAGTCAGTGTTAGTATTAGTACATCTGTGACATCTTGAGCCCAGAGGTTCAACCTTGATCCCAGTTTCGTTTTAGCTCAGTTTGGCATAGTTTTGCTGTTGGAACTGTGGAACTGTCGGACAGTGTCGACCTGATGGTTGTTTCCATTGCCGGAGTACAGAACGCATCCCGCTTGGTGGTTAGACATTATCGATTGCTGTACAGCCACAGCGGGATATACCCAGCATTACCCAGCTATGCAATGGCTATGCACGTCCAAGTCTGTGGGAGGATAGATGAAACCAGGAACATTTCGCGAACATGGGAAGAAATTTCTACGAAATGGCAGGTGAGAATCCACCATTGCCATCAGTGAAACTGCCAGGGGTTTTTGTTTCTTTGATGGTTTGATGAATTACATACTTAAGCTGGTGTTGTTTTCTGTTTTTGCCTGATTATCGTAACCCCCAAGATACACGTCGTCATTTTCATGTTTTTAGTTCTTTGTTTTTAGGGTGTTGCAAAGGCCACTCGATCTCCATATACTAGTCCCAGGTACCCCTTTCATGTCGGCGGATCCCGTTGGGTAGTTGATGCTACTAGTAGATGACATCATCATTACATGATTCTTCGTATTTCTTCGTCAAATTTGGTCATTTCAAGATCAAAAAGCAAGGGATTAGCACCATGCAGCCATTATTATCGAGAGCTTCACAAACCAGGTAGCGGATTGTTCTTCAACTTGGTTGGTTGTTTTTTGTTGACAATACCATGTCAGGACTATACATAAAATACATTAAAATGCATGTTCCAATTGTTGGAGTTGAACTCATTTTGCAATCTTTATCATCCACCATTTGGAGCAAATTAGACCATCCAGGTGGTTTGTAACCAGGTGATTTCAGCCTGGTGGTACTAAGATCCGAAGATATATCAGCATCATCAGGATTCAGCATGTAAGCATCTATAATAATTCTGTATTTATTTTGGTATCAAATATATTAATTTGCATGATACGTTAACAAGTATTGTATATATATATATGATTATACAATATTATACATACTCATACATACGCGCACAGACATACACACGTCCTACCCTGCGGTAAACCAACGTAGATGCGTGGAACATCCACCATTTGCAGATCCTTTTTGTAACGGGGAAGTTTCCCCATGGCTTTTCTCAGCATTTTTTGGTATGTTTACCATATGTTTACCATATGTTTAGCCTATATAGGGTAATTCCCACCATCAAAATTTCCATTAAGATCCATCAAAAGATCCATCAAAAGATCCATCAAAAGATCCATCAAAAGATCCATCAAGTATTCATGATTATGAAAGTTTCACCACAATTAACATCAATTAACCATGATTTCCCCATTCAATCCTCTTAAATCCCATTCAAGTCCCATTCAACCGCCATTCACCGCCGTTCACCGCCAAGCGGTCGCGAGGTCCGGATTTGCCCTTCGACCGCTGGGCAGAGTACACCGGTTTCGACGCCTTCCCCGGAGAAGCGGCGGAGGCCGAGATCTTTTGGTGGGATTTATCATGATTTACCCATAGGATCCATGTATGCTATATATGGTAACATTTACCATCAATATACCCCCAATGTATCCCAATGTTAGCATATATAGCATACATGGATCCTATGGGTTATATAGTGGTGATTTTTTGATTCAATGGGATCTAGTGAAGATCAGGAATTCGTGGGATTGAATGGCAACGGGATCTACTGGCGATTTCCATGGTGGTTAGTTTAATCGCTTGATTTCATGGGGATTTCCATGGGTTTCTTTTCTCACCAAAGATGCGGAAGGTCAATGGATTGGTTTTTTTGGGGTCACATCTCCGGAAACAGCGTGTTTGGAAGTTGTTCCCGTTAAGCCAATAACGACTTTCTTGGATGGGCCATGGGGGTTAGAAGCAACCAACATCTACAAAATGAACAAATTACTTGAAAAAGGTATTGAAAAGGTTATATTTAGTGTAGAATCGATGGTTGTATGCTGTTGGTGAAGTTGGTTTACAAGTGGGTTAACTAGGGATGTATAATTAATCTATTATATGAGAGATGGGTCATGATGGGTCTATGAACCAACTTCCAGCAGGGGGCACAGTCTTGTGGTTTTAGTGGTACAGGATGAAGCTAGATGCCCATGTTGTGGGAAGTTCCAAAGCCCAGACATGGCGAAGTTGGACACGTGGAGTGTTGGGAACCAGGTGCCTTAAATTTCCGGTGGATAAATGTTAAGTTTGATGTCCACTTCCGGTTGTCAAGCGACCTGATAGAGCCCCATATTTTGTGTGGTGTATATATCCAATGACTTAGATTATAGGGATTTTTATGTCCATGATGTTGAAACCCATATCCAAAATTCCAACTGTCTTATCTATTGCAGGGTTGCTGTTTGGTTGCTATTTAGAAGAATAAAACAATCCCATTCTATCCCACTTAATCTCCCGTCATTTCCCGTATTATATGGAATATCTAATCATCCGTCACCATAAGATACATTATAAACCGAACCCAATTTGGATACCAAAATCATCCAAAATCCATATTCCCATTCCCATTCTATCCCAGTATCCCATTCTATCCCAGCATATGATTCCCCTCATTTCCCATTCTATCCATTCTATCACAATATCCGCCCATAAAACAATCCCATTCTATCCCACCATTCTATCGCAATATCCCACCATATTTTTTTGTCGCTGAATTCCTTCATCCAGGGACCCGATGCTCTCCCCTGTCAGGTCATCGAAGTTGAGATGAACCTCCTGAGCTTCCAGGAGAAATGCTCGCGTCAGGTGCCGTTCTGTGACACATCGACAAATGGGGGGGTGTTAATGCTTCATAGTAAGATTTAAAGCTGTGAAAATATGGTGAACATATTGTTTAAATAATGGTTTAAATAGGTTTAAATGGGATTTCACAGGAGGAAATCGTGATTCATGGGGATTTAAGCAACAAAAGCGAGGATATTGATTGGAACATATGGGAACTACATTCTGGCATGTTTTCACTTAGCTACGGAAAAGTGCCTGTTTATAGATGGATATACCTGTTAAAAGTGGTTGTGATTTTCCATAGTAAACTGTTAAAACTTGCCGCAGGGTAGCCAACAAAATTGCAGGATCTATATATATATATATAACATGATTCAACATGATCTAAAAAGGGGATTTAGCAATGCCTAATCTGATGTATTGGGGCTTCAATTTGCAAGAAACTATTTGAGTGGTCAACCAGACGAGACTTAAGATCTTTTAAGTACTAGTAGCAATTCAACATATTTAACAATTAAGCTATCGAATTTGGGATCTAATTATGGTGCCGTCAAAACGTGGATTTGACCTGATCGAACCAAGCACTTTTTTCGTTGGTCAAATTTCTCACTTCCACAGACGTTCATGAAGGATCTAATACAACGTTCATGACTAATGCATTGTACGTGTACGGCACCCTGTACATCAAGCCCCGGATTTCAACCCTAGTGCACCAATTATTATGCTAGAGGTTTCCTAAAATGGGGGTACCCCAAAACCATATGTTACATGTTTCAATACTAAAATGGCCGAATGACTTGGATGATTTGCGGTATCTCCATTTCAGGAAACCCCAATATAAGATATATAAAATTATATTAGATATATAGATTGTGTAATTAGATTGATCCAAGATTAGGCTAATTAGATTCTATATACACTATAATATAAAACCAACTACCATATATATATACACGTATATATACATATATGAATATAATGTATAATATAATAATCCAATATAGAATATATCCTTAGTTACAATATTATTGTTAATCCATGTATAGTATATGTATATACATATATATATATATTGTACTTATATAGTTAATCTATAAATCCACGATACAAATCATCCAATATCTAGAAGTATATAATGTATTACCACAAATAGATGATGTATCATATATTGTTAATCAATATAGCACATATAATCCATGGATATGTTTATATAATCACCACAGTTTTCTTTTTCCAATACATATGTATATATATATATATGGTAATTGGATTTACATAAATGATATTTTATAATGTATATATAATATGGTAATCATCTAATTACCATACATATAATTATAATCTTATATGGTCATTATAGAGCTAATCTCTCTATATATATATACTACTGTATGTAAATCATCGAATATATGTAGATTCCACTGTACATATTCACTATATATCCACTAGACTGTGTTCTTCTCTACTGATATTAGGAAAAATAAACTATATCCACTATATTTCATATCACTAGATAGATGATATCACTATATATCTATCCATATCACTACAAATATCCACTAGATACCCTCTGGTAAACTAACATACAGAAAATCACCATTTTCCTGGATGGCTGAATCAACTGGTGCAGGATTTCGCAACCATCCACAGTAGAAAAAATATATATACCATTTGCTTATGACTAACATGTTAAACATAGCCATGGAAAATCCCAACCATAAATGGAGGTTTCTAGCTGGGAAAATCATCTATTTCTATGGGCCATCTATACCATGGCGAACTGTTAGTCATAACCAGAGGGTAGATGATCCATTCTCCAGCCCAGTTCCCACAGGGCTTCGGTGGCTTTGTCCTCGAAGCGGCCTCAGAGGATGGCATGGTCAAGGCCAAGTTATCCATCCCCATTTTGGGGATTTTTAGCCATGAAAATCTGGATTTAAGCCATGATGAAACCATGAACATACCCTCTGGTAATGACTAACATAGCTATTGAAAATGGTCATTTATAGTGGATTTTCCCATTAAAAATGGTGATTTTCCATAGCTGTGTTAGTTTACCAGAGGGTATCTGGATTTTGCCATGAACAATGTGGATTTAAGCCATAGATCATCGGTGATTTTTGCAGACTTGTGAGATTTCCTGAAGATGCCAAAGAAGATGCCAGAGCAGCGTTTCCAGGATCTTGTTTCGATGATGCTTCCTCCATAATTGCCCACATGTCCAACTTCATCCAACTTCCCCATCTGTTTTGGGCTTTGCTATTGAAAAACCACAAAAACTGCGATTCAACCCAGAAAAACGGAGGCTTTACCCACAAGAATAGTAGCATCATGGGGATATTATGCGATTTTTTTTGGATTATCTGGATAAATTGATCACGACCTCATCGTGTCAGTGATGTTTAGAAGTACAATAAATCATCCCCAGATGGGCATGGTTTAAGTCACCACCCATTGAAAAGGTGACTTTGGGGATGGTTTATTATTACGGGCTTACCACATTTGTAGATGATACATGGTCTATTTACATACAATTGATCCATCATAGGACCTATGTCATAGGAAGAACCCCATCATGATCCCATTATAACCATACCATCCGTTTCAGATACGATATATACATATATAGCTGATCGAAGTCCATTGGATTTTGCGGAATCACCACTGTATCTATCCTCGAAATCCCAAAACATCCTCATACATATTTCATATACCCTCTGGTAAATTAACATAGACCCTGAAAATCACCAATTTTTAGAGGAAACTAATCTTCCAACCCCTATCTACCAGGGTCTATGTTAATTTACTGAAGGGTAACATAGATAGCGAGAGGAATCCTATAATGATTATCCTCAATAATATTAATCCTACAGGATATTGTAATCCCATGTGAGACATCATTATATGACTATTAATCATGGTATAGGTCTAAATTCCATACGAGCTTCCCTATCATATACAAATCATCCATGGCTCCCATTAGTTGATAATCCCAATAAGTAGGATACATATACATCCGATATCCCTATATCATGAATATATTATGTATATATATATATATATATATATGTATATAACACATGAAACTACCAATTCCTCTATAATCATTACTCATATCAATTATGTAATTAATGATCATAATATTAACATCATACCTATCTATAATGATTGCATCTATGATCTATAATCCTATATCATATAGTCCCATATCCTATAATGATGATCCTTTATAATATTAATCCTACCGGATATTGTAATCCCATTTAATTAGAATCATTATAATTATGGTATAGCTACAAATCGCATATGAGGTTCTCCATCATATAGAAATCATTATCCCATGGATGTCCCTATATTATCATTAATATAGTCCCATATCCTATACATTACCCTCTGGTAAACTAACATAACTATGGAACATCACCATTTTCAATGGGTAAATCCACTATAAACGGGCAATTCTCAATAGCAATCTGTTAGCTTACCAGAGGGTATATATCATTATAGTAACATTATATTAACATTAATGATCTATAATGATCTATAATGATGATCCTCAGGATTACCCTCTGGTAATTTGTTACATATCTATTGAAAATGGCCATAGAAATAGTTGATTTCCCTATTAAAAATGGTGGATCTTTCCATAGTTTTTTTGTATGTTTACCAGAGGGTAACATTAATGATCTATAATGATCTATAATGATGGGTATATGTATATCATTATAGTAACATTAATGATCTATAATATTCTATAATTATGATGATCCTCAGTATGAATCACCAACCATCGGCAGGTCTACTTCAAGCAGCAGAAAGCCCAGAGTTTGGCCTCGCTGCGCCGCCGCTGCGCCACGCGCACGCTGCACGTGCGCCCTGTGGGCCGTGTGAAGCGCACCGAGGTGCGACGGACGTTTACCGGGGAAAATGGCGGAGTTCACCAAGGAAAATGGGTTTGAAACAGGAAAAACTGGGGATGGGTCAAAACCTATAGTACCCCTGGTGAACATCAAAATAGCTGGGATTTATGGATGTTCATCCCACTAAAAATGTATCTATAGGTATTGACCCATACCCAAACAGGAAAAACTGAGGATTTACCCTCTGGTAATGACTAACATAGCTATTGAAAATGGCCATTTATAGTGAGTTTTCCCATTAAAAATGGTGGATCTTTCCATAGCTATGTTAGTTTACCAGAGGGTACTGATCTTGGAGATGCTGGCAGATGGTTCCAAGATGGTTCCAAGCCTCTTGACAAGAAGGCGAGCCCAAGCTCCACCCTGAGATTGCTTTCCATTGCCATTCCCTGCCGCGACCTGCGGCCAATGCCACAAAGCGCACGGCAGGCGGTGAACCAAAGAACCCGCCTCGCCCTACGCCCAAAGGCAAATCTAAGGGCCGTCGCACACCAGCGCCACCTACTCGAGAACTTCTTGGACATGCCAGCACATCAAAATCAGGTGAGCCCATTTGCTATGATTTCAACCTCACACACGGATGCCAGAAAGCCAAGCCAGGCCAACGTTGTGGCACGGGCCCCCACATATGCTGCGAGCGTAGATGTGGTATGTATATATATATATATATATATCCTCAAACTCGCTAGGTCCCATATTATATATATACCGAGGAATACTCCCATTACAATCATTCCATTTTAAATTCCATCATATATCCCATGTAATCATCCCATATATCATCCAAGAAAATCCCATATTATCCTCTCTCAATCTCTATCATATTAATCTCATATCAGTAGGATATGGGATAATAGTCATCATATGACCCCATTTCCTCGGAAACCATTCATCAATCTAAATAGATATAATGCCATCCACCTCAGCAATGCCATTGAGAGCCCTGGTTTGCTTGTTCTGATGTTTGATGACAAATGAAGGGGAAACCAATGCGAAACCAATGCAAAACCACTGATATAGTTGTTATTTAATAATACGTTTAATAGACTCTGAAATAAAAAACATTTGGCAGCATGATGATCGTGATGCAGCATGTGCAGCTGGAAACTTGACTGAGATAGTGATGCCAGTTTGGAACTGGTTACTAGTGATGATCAGCAAACAAAATGTTGACAATGACAATGACAATGGTGAATGAGATGGCAATGATAAAACTCATCCCAGTTAGCCTAATTATCGTCTCAAAAGGTTCTTAACCTGACTTGCTGGAAGATCATTAATCATAAGAATCATAAGGTATTTTGAACATGCGCTTTCTTATTGTTATATTGATCAGCACCCGGATTTTTAAGAATATGAACTGAGATGATCGCCCAAGTTCTGAAATGGGTTGTTAAGTTACGTAACAGACACAACATGTTTCAGGAATGTAGAATATATATATATATATATTTATATGTATATCTAATACCAATATAAATGACGAATGATGTATGATGTATGATGATGATGATGGTGATGATGATGGTGATTGTGATGGTGATGATGACGACGAAGACGATGACGCTGACGATGACGATGACGATGACGACGATGATGATGATGACTATGATGATGATGATGATGATGGTGTGATGTGATGTGA
>Ga0126342_10012783_pt1 | contig 14934 bp, 12 predicted proteins | sample Cyp1metagenome_FD_92528 | JGI IMG/M metagenome (GOLD analysis project Ga0126342, IMG submission 92528) | Coral microbial communities from Lord Howe Island, Old Settlement Bay, Australia - Cyphastrea 1 metagenome | ecosystem: Host-associated > Invertebrates > Cnidaria > Coral ...
GATCTATCTATCTGTCTAGCCATCTATCTATCTCTCTATCTATCTATCTATCTATCTATCTCTCTCTCTCTCTCTTTCATCTGTCTATCTGTCTACCTGTCTATCTGTCTATCTGTCTTTCTACCTACCTATCTATCTACCTATCTATCTATCTGTCAATCTATCTAGCCATCTATCTATCTATCTATCTGTCTGTCTGTCTATCTATCTACCTATCTATCTATCTATCTTTCTATCTATCTATCTGTCTATCTAATTGTTCACTGGCCATTCCAGGAAGCTAAATTGGAGGCACCTACCACATGTAAGGTCGATGTAAGGGCTAAGTAAGGGGATATACCCCAAGAATATGGTTTTATATGGTACAGCACCTCCACTTTAGGTTCTTGAAAATTCCGTTGATGAATTTATACTATATATATAGAGACAGAGAGAGAAATATCGATCATTATTACCTACCGACCTACAGCGATTGAATGCGGTTGATATATCTCAGCAGTCTTTCTGATTAAAATGTTTGGATGACAACAAATGCTACCTCATGAATAATGAAAAAAACACACACACAATATATATATATATACACATACATATTCAATTATATACATTCATACGAGTATGTGTGCGTATATATATATATATGTACGCTGCCGCAACCCATCGTCAAAAAATGGCGACTCACTATCTGTCTCGGAACTCCTGCAGACCAGGTATACAGTTTGTTTTGAAAACACGGTTGCCATAGACCACCGCTGGTCGTGCCGGGCTCCCGGCTTGATGGGGTTGGTCACCGTTTCATAAGCGATGTTCAACAAACGGATTTTCTCCTCCACTTAGGGCCGATTCTGAGATCATGAGAGAGATCAAAACTTGGAATGTGGTAAAGCCAATAGTACACCTCCCAATTCAAATGGGGATTGATTATAATTGGGCTTGCCACATTACACCGGCTGAAGCATGGCATCATCATCATCATCACCACCACCATCATCATCATCATCATCATCACCATCACCATCATCAGTAGGATCAACCGGCTCCGATCGGCTATCACTACTTTCAAACACAAACGAACGCATACAAGTATCATCAGCAATCAACACTTATCATCTGTTCTCATCACTTATCATGATCTGCGACTATTTTCATCACTCATGTTCCAAACATGTCCCAGCTTCAGGTGAGGCATATCTTGAAGCACCTTCCCAGCTCTCCGGTGCTCGGCAGTTTCTCCGCACTCCTCCGCTGTTTCTCGATCCGCCGGATTTCGATCGGGATGCCACTGAAGCACCAAGCGACCTCAGGATACAAGGGGATGACTGGGGGACGTCCTAGGCTCCTAGGGTGTTGGTTGGGTTTTGGGTGCGACCTTAGCAACAAAACAAATGGCATTGAAGAGTTTTTTGCAAACAAATGCTGAGAGAACGACAGCTAGTGGGATAACATGGATAACTCGTGGTATGTCCATGGCGCATACAGCTCCTGAAAACTTTGACAACACCACAAATCTTAAATTTGCTGTTACCACTTCCACACTCGGATGGCCAAGGGTGGCAAGTTTGCCTATGAAGCTGCGGATTTATCCAGTTCCGCCACTATCTGCCACTGGCTTCCCTTCCAATCGTGCTTCAGTAAACATCCATCAACCCGTCATTCAACATGCTCTTCATGCATCTTGCCTAGACCTTCGCAAGAACGTGATCTGTCGAAGCTCGACAGCAAGTAACAAAATGACCTTTGTTACCCAACAAACTGCACTCACAAGGAGGCCCCTGGTGAGGACCATAAATTCTTCAAATAGCTGTCAAAGCAGATGGATGTTCATCCATCTAAAGGTACGTCAGGTATGATTTGAAAAACATCGGATTGGTTTGAGGGAATATTTGCAGGACCCCCCCTAAATTTGCTGAGAAACAAAACCTTCCCAATCACATTCCTTCCAGGACCGCTAAACAGCCAGAAAGAGGAAAGTTGTTTCCCCTTGTGGTGGTGAAGTGAAGAACCCCCATACAACATTTCGGGTTGGAATCAGAGGGACACCATAGCTTTTTCTGGTTGGAACAGGGTCCCATGGTCTTCTTTGGCCATGCCTTTCGTCGATGTGCCGTCTTTTTGCCAAGGCACGGTAGGCCTTTTTGATGGTCAATTCATCCGCATCCTGGTGCATCAAAGCTCGAGAAGAAACCTACTATCGACTTAGATCATTTTAGATATAAGAAGAAACAAGTTGGATGCTTTATACATACATTTTATGTCTTAAGATTAAATATATATATATATATGTGTGTGTTAAACATAATCAAATTAATATATATATATGTTTATAGCGTGGTGAACAAGCGCCACAGCCAGTGGCATCTCTGCACTCCTCCTTTTGAATCTGATTGAATGGTTCCAGCAGCATCAGTGATGGATATATAATACGTAACCTTTTCACACAATTTTTGATACGATACAGGCATCATCTGGCTTCACTACGTGTTTGTTGCTTCAAACGTGTCTGTTTTTGCTACCGGCACGTTTGAACATTGATGATGAAATTGCCATGTTGGATCACGTTGGATGCTCAAACCTTCATTCGCCTTGTTGAATGCCAAAAATTTGGGGCGCTGAAATCCCTAACCTTCCGCTTTCTTTCCACCCAACTCTAGCGCCATTTTTGGGCGTTGTCTTCCCAATGTCACTGGCATTTTCGTCGCCTCTCGGATCTCGAGGACGCCATAGTGATCTGGCAGAGGTTTCCGCGCCATCCTGGATCACAAGACATCACAGCGTCGAGGACACGAGGAAAACCATGGAAAGTGGGGCCTGTCCCAAATGGATGACCTCCAAAAATGAGAAAAAATATGGCTTTTTTTCAAAGGAGAAAAAAAGGTAAACCACTGGGTTTCGGTAAATTTTCAGACAGACCCAATTGGTCCCATTTGGATCCATTTGGCGTAGCTGGATGGGCTTGGGAAAGCCAAGGGTAATGATACCATGGACCGCCGGGTTTACAATCAAATGCAAGACAAGGGTCTCTGGTAAATTTACCAAGTGAAAAGTGAAAATGGTTGTGGGCGCGAGGTCAATTGTTACAACAAGTTCTCCTATGTATTTACCGTAATTCAGCAACAGCAATCTCATCACAATCCCTTTATTAAACACACCTTAATACTGAGATATGCCATGATCATTTCATGGATGTTCATCCAGGAAGCACTCCCATTATCCAGTGGCTAATCCACTGCGGTTCTGTTTTTTTTGGAGATGTGGGTATATTTTGAACATCAGCCAGTCTTCTACAGTCTAGGATGTGGCCAAGCAGTGCTCCCTGTGTCAGCACAAACAACAGACCCAGCAGGAGCCGCCTACGTGCAGTGGAGCATCAGGGCGGATTCGCATGTAGAATCACTGTGGAAACACAGTCGGTGATGGATTTGGTCAGTGGTTGCTGGGTTCATTCGGTTGAGCCACCCATGTCAAAACTGTTCGCCATTTTTTGGATTCATCCCATGTTTGGCAGTGGTCATTTTCTTGGAGCAAAATGAAATGAAAGCAAAAGCCATTCAGGGCCACTGAAAGCATGCAGAAAACATGAGAAACACTTGACATCACTTGACGGTCAAAGCTCACATGATTTGATGTTGGGTACTGCAGCACTTCGTTCAACGCTAATGCTGGCCCCAGCCAGAAATGCCACGGCACTCATGGGCAGTGGAAGATGGTTCGCGCGTTGCCCCCCAAAAATGATACCCTCAACGCGTTGTCCCTGCAAAGCAAAACGCCAACACGTCGAGGGGCTGGGATACCTATAAATATCTTAAGCTATCTAAAAATTGAACTTATATATTTAATTATATCTATATATTATCATTATTATTAATTTTAATGAATTTATATAATGGGAAATATTGAAATATCTGATAGCCATCTGATTTTTTTGGCTACCCCATATCAGACAAACTCATTGAAACCCATCTCAGCGAACGGAATCCACTCTGCTGAGCTATCCCCTCCAGTTCAACACATGCTACAAAAACGGGAGATGTTCTATTGTAATGCTGGAATGTTAGCATACCTTGAGATACAAATACTGCATCGACCCTGCATCTGTGCTTTTTGAAACTCTACCACTTAACCTATCGTGAGCCGTCAGGTAGGCCCCCTAAAATCTTGACTGGCAAATTCACTCATGGATTCCGAAGGTAAACAAAAAAATTGTCAAAAGCAGTTCCGAGCCTAGACACTCCACACTGCCGCAGAGCTGAGTTTTTCCAACAACTTCCGAGCTTCGAGAAAATCAGCGTCCAGCATACACCTCCCGAAAAAAAGGATAGCCAAATTTCCTGATAGGTTGATATGGAGGGTTGAACATAAAACATGTTTGAAACTTGAAACCAACAGGTAGTGTCCTACAGGTGATTGATCTCATGCTGCAACTGCGCGCTGTCACGGCCCAAATCTGGACGCCCCCAGGTGACGACGGATCCATCTGCTAGGACGGCAACAAAAAGCTCGCCCGCAGGGTGCACCTGCTGCACGTTGCGAAGCTGATGTTCCACCGGGGAGCTGTCACCACCAGAACGGGCATCGCCCCAGGTAACAAGGGATCCATTCTCCAAGACTGCAGCAAAAGCTTTGTTTGCAGCGTGGAGGTACCGGACATTCCTGAGCTGGTCTTGCACCTGAGAGCAGTCGCCACCAAAATCCGGCCGACCCCATGTAACAATGGACCTATCTTCCAGGATCGCGGCAAAAGCCGCACTTGTGGCCTGAAGCTGTTGCACATTGTGAAGAGAATCTTGGACCCTGGAGCTGTCACCACCACAGTATGGACGGCCCCACGTAACCACGGATCCATCTGCCCGGCGTGCGGCAAATGCCCAAGATGTGGCCTGTATTTCTTCCACATTCCTGAGCTGCTCCTGGACTTCAGAGCTGTCGCCACCGCAATAGGCATCACCCCATGCAACAACAGATTTATCTGCCAAGATTGCAGCAAATGCACCACCTGTGGCCTGAAGCTGCTGCACACTCCCGAGCCGACCTTGGACTTCCGAGCTGTCACCGCCAGAATCTCCACAGCCCCAAGTAACAACAAATCCACCTTCCAGGATTGCAGCGAAAGCCTTATTTGTTGCTTGAATCTGCTGCACATTGCTGAGCTGATGTTGCACTTGAAAGTTGTCACCGCCAGAATCTGCACGGCCCCATGTCACTACACGTCCATTGGCCAGGATTGCGGCAAATGCGCCACCTGTGGCCTCAACCTGCTGCACTTTTCTGAGCTTATTTTGCACTTCGAAGCTGTCACCACCAGAACGGACATCGCCCCACGTCACAACAGATCCATTTCCTACGATTGCAGCAAAAGCCCTTCTCGTGGCCTGAAGCTGCTGCACATTCTTGAGCTTATCTTGGACCCTGGAGCTGTCACCCCCACAGTCTGCAGCACCCCATGTGACTATCCTGTCTCCACCACAGCACCATAACGCAAAAGCTTGATCTGTTGCTGCAAGCTTTGCTTCTTGTGCAATGGCCATAAGGTGATTTCCGTCTTGAATTCCACTCTCGTCCAAAGTTTTTGTCAGATCATTCAGGCGACGGCCTTCTGCCGTGATCAGTTTCACAAAGCCCTGTCCAAAAGACTGCTGTGCCAGAACCTTCAAGTCCTGTACTTTGCAGGACTCCGGAACCGACAGGTTCACACTTCGACCGCTGGCCAACGCAACATTTACTTGTAGCATGCTGGCAACATACAACGATCAAACAAAAATGAATTGTCCAAAATGCTTCGAGCCAAACTTCATCCCAGGTGGTTTTCCACAGGGCAAGGCCAGGAAGGATTCCCAAAAGGTTGGGAACCCAAAAAGGATTAGATCAACCTGTGCGAACCAGCCTGGAAAACATATCTTGTGTTCCAAATGTTTCCAATGTCAGCCAGCATGAGAAAACTGTGACAAAGCTCCCTGTGATGTGCCTCTGCATCCTCTAGCTGCCGAGACACTTGGTCGGACGCCAAGAAATGACTGCGATCAGGCCCCGCGAATGCGGTCTGCTGCGTTGTAGTAAAGCCACTGTTTATCCCTTCCGGCAATTCTAATCGTTGAAAGTTGAAAGTATGCATTTCCGACTTTGCTTTGATTCTTTGAATGAACCAATATCACATATTTCAGCTCTAGGTATATCAATGTTATCAAACTATTTCAAGGGGGGAAACCGTCCAAACTCGCCTTCCACATCACAAACAAATCGACCTTTTTTGCCCCGTAAGAAACTGCCAACCTGGAGCACTTTGGCACCAGAACTGGTAGCAATGAGGGCAGCACTGACAGGGCGCACTGGGTGATGCAGCGGTGGAGTTTTCAATTTTGACCTATCTCAAGATAGAAAAAACACACTTCAAAAGGTCAGAAACATCCGACAGGAGGATGGAAACAGATCTTCGAGTGTAATAGTAATATTGAGTTGTATAACGAGTTTCCCTAATCATGCGACAAGATCGAGCATTTGATCCCGGTTCCTTTCAACCTACTGGCTGAACAGACTATCATTTTCTTTAGAGACGCTGTGGTACTGAAACATGGTTGGCCGGAAAATCTACCATTGGGGTAACTTGTACTTAGACCATGCTTGCGCTGAAGGCAAGTTATAAGTGGATATACGGGGTTATATCCCAGCTTATGCAGGTTGTTACCACAGCTGTACCCAGAAAATACCCCCAACTAGCTTGAGAAGGTGGAAAAGATCAGATCTCTGGTGTGGGATGGTCCCTGAATGGAAATGGATATAAACGGTCAGTAAGTATATAGGATATATAATGGATTATAATGGGTATTCCATTGTGTCCAGCCCTCAGGCCGCCAAAAACACGCTTGTAGGATGCACAGTAAACCAATGCTTTTACCATCAAATGATGTTGAATGGCAATGGGAAACCCACAAGTTAAACACGGTGGCATCAATGATTTTCCCTGCCACGATTGAATACAAGAGGGGCACTGGCCGGTGGTTCAGCCACACATCTCAAACATCAGAGTAGCTCTGGCCTCCTCTTGAGATAGTCAAGTACTCAAGGCCTGTACTGGTTCAACTTGTTTCTTTGGAATAGATTTCCCAACAACTCCTAGCATTGGGCCCCTACTTTTATCACACATGCTTCGGACTTGAAGTCCTTATCGAGCAGGCCCCAGCAACATGGCTTCCAGTGACCTGTCTGTCAGGGCTTCCCACATGCAGCTACCTAAGGTAAGTTACTGCGAACTTCAATGGCTGGAATTCAGGCTCCACATGTCTCTCTGGGTTTGCACAAATGGGCAACCACTATTCAATAACCAAGTTGACAAGCATATAGAAAGTCAGAAAGTACCCCCAAATAGAAGTGACTTGCAAACCACCTACATTCCTTGGATGCACGGTTTCAGCATCCAGATTCCTAACCATTGTCAAGTCCGTCCTGTTCAACGGTGCGCTCACACATCATGAGTTGGAGCCCCTTCTTCGTCTTTGGCGACCTCTGTCCTGCCGCGTTGCGACATGAGATGCAAGTGGGCTGAGGGTACGAGTCATGGTCGAGCTACATGGCAAAATCACAATGTAATCAAACATGGCAACATCATATATAAATAATAGCATGCAGTATCATATAGCATCCATTTCTGGATGGGTTACCAAATATTGAGACTCTTCTTTTCCATGGTTGATTACTAACGTGGCTCAAGAGATTGAGAAACACCCACATTTCTTTAAGGATCAAAGCTCGACGGGAACCAAACAGCTGTGCCGTTAACACATCAGAAATGGATCATGCGGCTGACTCGTCAAACATCTACAAAAACCCAGGAAAGGTGTAGTAGGATGGTATAGGATAATGTAGGTATGTCAGGTTGTTACTTAAGTTTCATTAGGTCCTTGTTACCCCTCCACGCCACTTCTCATCATCCTTCCATTCGTATACCCAGTCATGAAGTCAATTGAAACCCATTTTCACCCTTGCACGCTGTTGTAAACCCAGAAAGTCGGGGTCCCCGGGGCTTGTTGACTGGTGGCTTTCCCCATCTTGAAAGCGATTTTGTTTGATGTTTTGTAGGTACACCAGAAAGCCAGAAAGTGATTGATCGGGATATACAGGGTGTGTATGACCGGGCACCACAGGGCACCACCATCCCCAGTCCATAAAAACCAGGGTGAATCTGTGGACTCTGAAGGGCCCAACATGAACAAAGAAAACCCAAGAGGCTTTCCAGAAGTGGGGGTAACCCAATAGCTGGATGGTCTATGATGGCTTTTCACCCATTAAGGTGGATGATTTAGGGGAGTCCATTTATGGAATCCTTCACATATGCCTTGCTGTTTGGGGGTTCAGGTTCACATGATTTTCCAGCCACGCTGAAAACCAATGGCCAGGAGACAGTATCCGGCTATCGCCATGGAAAAACCCATCCGAGGGATCTTCGGCACCTTGCTTGAAGAAAAAAAAAATGCTGGATCAAGACTGGTCGATATGGATTGGTTTTGCAGGGGAATTAGCAACACATTTAATTATATGATGGATCAGTAGACTGATTTGAGGGAACAATTGCAAGAAACCAATGTGTGTGTTAACCCCCCAGGGGAAGAGAGGGTTCAACCTTCATTCTTCCCCTTCAACCAGTTCTAGGAATGGACAATAAGTGGAATCTGTTGATCTTTGCTGTTTTTTTTCTTCTCTTTGTCTTGTTTTTGCTGAGAAAGCGGGGCCCCCGAGTTCTGTTTCTTGGTTTCTAAAAGTCGAGATCGTTTATAATTCAAACAACATAATAAACTATATATATATATATATGCGTTTATGTTATAAATAAGCATGGTTTATATATATAATTATATATATATAAAACAAACATGAATAAACCATCGAATTCACTCAGTCATGTTCACCAACTTAGCAATTCCGAACTGTGGCCCCACCTTCTATAGGATTCTGTGCCACCGGACGGGGAGAGTCCAACCAATTCATCAGACTGCCTTGTTGCCACCGACCCCTCCGCACCTGTCGCAACCGAAATTTGTTGGATCACTTTTTGGGCATCAGTGAAGCAGGAAATAAAAAAGATCAACAGATCCATGTCTCTGAGATTGCCTTTTCAATCTAAAAATTATAGTCGATGGATGTCGATGGGATCATTTTCCCAAGGATGGGATAACAGCTGGGACATGAGGGGCTGGCCTTTGCGGAGTCTTTGACTCTTCCCACATGTTATCACAATACTCCCACAGGGTCGGTGGTTTATTGATGTTTATTGTATACTAGTATACAGTATACCGTATACCCTTTGATGTTGGTGATTTCTTCTGTTTTGAGATACCTTGTACATACCACCCACGAGATTTGGCAAGTCTCAGTCATAGCAAACCTTAGAGACCCAACCAAACAGTGCATAGTTTTACGTATTTTTACCTGGGCATTGTTATTCTCAAAGATCTGGGCTTGTCAAAAAAACTGGGAACCCCCGCATATTGTTGGCAATAATTTGACTGGAAAACTAAATGGGCTTCCAAATTTTGAGACTCATCCGGTGTAACCAGCAAGACTCAACAGTTTTTCAGCAAAACTCGCCTTCCCATCTTTGCCCTTGAACTTTCCCAGGCCATGCTGTCGCCCTGGCAATTTTGCTGCGGTATGGAGGCAACGAATTCCCTTTAAGGCACTTGACCCCCTGGTGACCGTGATTGTCTTGATTTAATAGCAAGGACCAAAGAAATAGAAAAGCCGTTTCCTGCTGATATAGTGATAATTGGCGTTTCTATATATATATATTTGTTTTCTTGTTGGTGGTTATTCTAGGATACTATAGTATATAGAACCCAAGTAGGTAGAACAATTATATAATTGCAAACCTGGAACTTAGATGGTAGATCTCATCTTCAACATCCTGGCAAAGTAACAAAATATGTAAATGAATCTATATTGATCTATGATATGTTGATCCTAAAAATTGTCGATGCCTATGCTTCAACATGATTTGGGGGTTCCTACATATGGCTGATCTACATTATGTTGATCTATTCATGTTGGGGACCACGGAGCGGGGGTTCTGAAGATGGGGGATCCCCATTTTATGGATGGTTTACAATGGAACATCCCTATTCACATGGATGATTTGGGGTAGCCCCATTTTCATATAAACCTCCATGTAATGACCAGTAATGACCAACGATACTGGCCAGCAAAAGAGAGTGAGAGGAAGACAACTCACAACAGGGTTCTTGTTCGCAATCAAATGGAAATGGGTTTCCTCCAGCAACAAACCATGCCCTCTGAGGCTCTGGACTCCCGCGTCAGCCAGGCCTGCGCTCCATTGCCCAATGTACTGACCGCCATTGGCCCAACAAAAGCATCCCTTGCCGTGCTTCTGGTCGCGCAGGTAGGACCCAATATATCGCCGCCCGTCAGGCCACAACCTCGACAGAGTCGCGGTTGAACCTTCCTGTATCATGTCAATGAGCCATGGGCAAGACCGTCTATAGTTGCTGGCTGCTATTTTTCACATGGATATGGTCCCCCTTTTTGGGTTCCTTACGTTGGTTCTCATAATCCCTGGCAACAAATGGCTCTGAAGCACCACAATTCACTCAGTTCTTCATTGGATATCCATTATTAAAGTTACATGGTTTTGCATGATATCTAATATTACAGGGTCTGTAAGATCTGTAAAAAGTCGCTAACCTAGGAACCACCCAGGAAAACAACATGCATATAATCCCTAGTAGCCACCAAAAAATATCCTTCCAGCATGGCTAGATGATCCATAACAATCATAACATTCTCAGTTCTATCAGATACTATCATCTCTCTGTGATCACTCCTCCTGAGACTTCCCGATATTTGGCCGCTAATGCACATGGTGTCGTGTTTCATCCCCCATATTTCAACCTGTCTTGGATGGTTGAATCAAATGTTGAATCCCTTTTTGCTCAACAAATCAACCAAACAAGCCCCTCTTCGAATGACCACGGCTTCGCGTTGCTGACCCCGTTTTGAATCGGCACCGGGACAGCCGGGACACATGTCACCCGAGCCATGGAGGCTGTTTCTGCTCCATTGTCCTCGATATTGTCGACCATCCGGCCACCTCAGCTGTGTTGGATCATCCCAATTAGGGGGGAACGTTGGAAAATGACTAATGAAAGCAGTTGGAAAACAAACCACGACTTGGATATAGATGACATGACCAACAAGAATAGGGATAAGAACCAAGAATTGACTACTGTTGTTTGACACCGGACATCATGCGGAAATCGATCAGGTTCCAAACTTTGAGACTTGACTGGCCTATGGAACCCCTTGCATGTTGTACCACGATTTCATCGGCGGCGGAGGGTCATTCCATGGCTAGCCCTCGTCGTCCCGCTCACAGATGCCCAATAAAAGGTGCTCAATGTTGTAATACTAAGTTAAACATCACTAAACAGCTTTACATAACTTTACCCTCAGTATATTGATGATTGCATCAAGCAGTCTTCTTGGTTCAATCATGTATATTAAAAAAAAAACGGCAAAAAAATCCCTCTCATCTGCCCCCCAAAACCTTCCCCACGCCTGTATTCTCCGAATCCGTGGATGGTATCAAGACTGAAGTCCCCAGTGTACCAAGATCCATTGGCCCAAGTGAAGCTTCCTGGGGCCAGCCGGTGAAGACCTTGATGATCCTTGATGTTTTGCCATCACACATGGGATGTGTGGGGCCGTAATATTACATAACTCATGGTGACTTATACTGAATTGTATTTAATATCATACAACTTATGGTAACTTATAGTATCTTATAGTATCTTATAGGTACCAGGAAAATACTTGGGCAGGAACTATCTGGGATGTCATGGCTTTCTCATGATGAAATGATATTGGCTGAGGACTTACCTCAGCATCGGTGACGTTGTTGTGAAGTCCTTGTTGTTGTCAAAGATGTTTCCTATATCAAACCGACACATCCTGCCACAATTGTTTGGCAACCGGGTTCGTCGGTTGAACCAATATGTTCAAAAAATGTAAACAACATCCGATAAAACACATCTCCGAGACAACAAAAAAGAGACCCAATGAAGCAAGCAATCTCCCCACCCGAAATCGCACGCATTTGTTTGACAGAGGTTTAAAGCTTGGCCTGGCACTGACAGCATCCCGTCGTCCTAACGTTGTTTAAACATGTTTAAACACTACCACATGATCCTCCAAAGGTGAATAAATCCAATACTCCTCAACTAGAGTTTCTTTTGGATTTTCAGATTAGGGGAAAGGGATTAGATCTGAGGGGTGGGCTTCTGGTCACCACATTTGTCAAGAAACAGAGAGGACAAACAGAACCGGATCACCAGCTTGATACAGTTCTATGCCATAGTTATTCTACCATATCCAGAAATCATCCCAGTAATTAATGTTGGAGATTTCCTGGCATCTGATCCTATTTCTAGCCATCCAAGGAATCCAAGCTTTGACCAGTCGCCAAGCATCCCTTACCTTCCTTCTGGTTGTCCTTGTAGCAGCCTTCATATCCTCAGGCCGTGAGCTGTGCATAGCTGTGCCACAGATTCCGACAGATCTGAAGGGCATCCAGGAATAGCAACCCCCCAAGACATGCCGAAAAGCAAGCTCGTGCTGTTCGAACGGTGAGATGTCATTTTCATACTTGTTCTGGGGTTATATAATGTTATATACCCCATAGGATCCATGTATGCCATATATGGTAACATTTGGGGTATATTGATGGTAAATGTTACCATATATGGCATACATGGATCCTATGGGTACTATAATAATAATGAAAGTTTCTGAAAGTGGAACATGCCATAACCAATACCTAGACTCAATAGCCATCCATAACCTTTGGAGGTTTCTAGCCACCTTTGGTGGCAAAAATGAGGCATGGATAGGCATCTGCTAACTCCAATGGTACCAACCGGCCGGAGTAACAACCCGCTGGAGTAATAATATTTGTAGGGCCACGCAAATGACAAATCTATCAGGCAGCCACAAAGCATTTTGGACATGCTCTCTTATTTCCTCCACATGGATCCATTTCCTTGTTTTGTGGCAACTCATTCCCGGAAGGTCGAAATAGCTTCTGCGGAAACTATGACGCTGATCCCAACTATTTGGCATATAGCTCCAAGTCATCACTTTTTGAGGAGTGTATTATCGTTTTTTCAGGTTTCTGTATATAAGTAAATGTTATGTTTTTTGAAGAGTGTATTATCGTTTTCCAAGCCCCAGCTCAATTTCCAAAAAATAGAGACCGCGCGAATACTACTCTCCATTAACCTAAATTTTGGCTGTAGCTCATATGGCATTGATCATACATCAAAATATACATTGTACACATAATGACACAGTATTTGATATCAAACCATGTTGTGTTGCAATATCAAACCATGTATAGAAACCATCAAAAAGATGCCGAACAGTAAACTCCGACTAAAATACTGGGATTAATCCCTTTACTATCCTTTGCTTTTGGGTTGCTATGCACATGGTCAATCTTTGGCAGTCCACATGCGGAACAACAACATTGCTGGTTATGTCTATTTTCCATTTATAGCAACAAAACATAGGTGGATTAAACTACTCATCCAAGGTTGGGGATGACGCTAATAGCATCTCCCAACAAGATGAAATCACAACTGGATTAATCCCTTCACTATCCAATCCAATCTATCCTTTTTTTGGCGGTTTGCTATAAACTTACTGGTGCTAAACGCAGGGAATGGATGGGAATTATTGATAGTTAGCCAGTGGATCATTCCCTCATTCCCTACTAAGCAGCCAGTAAGTACATCATTCTTGACCTTTTAGCTCCAGTGCTTCTGAGCATCTGCTGCCATCTGTCCAGGTCTCTTGACCGAAACCGTCTTTTTGATCTTTCTTCCATTGACCTAGGCATTGCAAAACGGTCCAGCTACTTGAGAGAAGAAAAAACAACTCATGTTAACAATGCATGGTGATGTTGACTAGTGGGAATCTCATGGATACTAATGAGATAATAGGACAGTAATGATTTCAACATGTTTAAACATTACCAGCAGGGGTTGTAATAGGGCCAATTAACAGGGATTAATCATCAACAGTGAAAAGTAAACAAGGGATTAATGTCAGGTTGCATTACCACTTATGGAGATCTAATAGGGGTTTCATGGGGGATAGTCAACTATGATGATATGATGGGATATAAATGGGATATCACAAGTGTAATATGATTTATCAGGGGTGGTCATCCATCCCACGATGAAAAAACGTGTATACAAAATTCCTGGCAACGGGTTGATGAACATCCCGCACTATGGCAACATAATGCAGTATATAACCAACTTTTGACCAAGGCACGCCTGGTTCTGTCTGGAAAAAAATGCACTGTCAAAAATGGGGATATCACTGCGTGAATCAATTTAATGGCGTATCTCACCAACAATCTGATCTTCGGGTTGGAGTTGTAAAGTATTGAACTAACCTTCACCGGGGTGTGCAGTACCCAGCATCTGGTTCTTTTCAGCAGATTTCAAGGCCCAAACGCCTTTTTTGTGTTGAACGACGCTGGTCATTCTTCGTTTTTTAAGATTAATTAACCAAGCTACTTTCAGGAGGTACCCCGCCATCCGAGCCCTGCATGCTAAGTAACCCTCGTAGCAGCTACCATCCGCTTGGCTATAGCGGCCAAAACCTGAAGCCTGGTCCTGGGAGCGACACGGGTCCACCCTGCTGAAGCCAGGTGCCAGGTAGCTTTGCTTGGTGAACTCAACTGCAATGTGTCCCCAGTAGAAAACAGCTGCCCTCCAACGATGAATGGGAAGGCCATCTTCCACTTGAGAGGGAAGGGTGAAAGATCGAAAGATAGGCGTGGGTTGGAACAGGAGAAGAGAGCAAGGGAACGAGGCATATCCGCTGCGGACGGACGTGGGTGGAGTTGGGGCGGATATCGAAAAA
>Ga0126342_10012784_pt1 | contig 14934 bp, 12 predicted proteins | sample Cyp1metagenome_FD_92528 | JGI IMG/M metagenome (GOLD analysis project Ga0126342, IMG submission 92528) | Coral microbial communities from Lord Howe Island, Old Settlement Bay, Australia - Cyphastrea 1 metagenome | ecosystem: Host-associated > Invertebrates > Cnidaria > Coral ...
GTTTTTGGGGTCTGGTCTCGGTGCGAAACGGTTTTTTACCAACAACAGCTAAAGCTGATATAGCGGCTGCTATATTAACAAATGTCATTGAGCATTTAGTGTTGCTGTTTTGCCCCCCAATAAGCACGCCTTCACCGCCAAAGCGGTGTGGGCGGATTTGCAGCCTTTATTGAAGAAATTACATGTATATATTGAAGTTGCAAGGAAACCGTCTATGTCCAAGAGACAGTCCACCTTTTTCTTGAGAATTGACACGGCTCGGGTGACATTGAGTTTCTACTTATTGGAAACGATATTTACGTCTTGATGCTCGTGGTTCAAATGAAAGTCTTAGGTGACAAAACTCCCATGATGATTTATGATGACCTCCATGTTGACCACACCCAATAGATCATGGCTTGTGCGGATTGACTCGCACGTTCACAGACTCTGACCATTTCAGATTCCGCTAATCTTGAATAAAAAAAGAGAAACACAAAAACATGGTTACTTGTAGAGCTGATTTGTTTCCCAACATGGCTGGTTTGGGACTTATCATACATATTTACAAATTGTCCCGACATATTTGCATTCACACCACATTCTTGTTTCTACAAGTACAGTACTATGTATATATATATACATACACGTAATATAAACATGTTTATATATTATATATATATACATGAATAAATATAGATTATATACATAATCTTTTGAATTTTTGTAGTAATATATGATATATATATATATATGTATCCTTGCTACGGCTGCTCCTTGCCATAGGAGTTGATGGCCGATGTCAAAGGCTCCAATGAGGCACCACCGAACGGATGGTTGAAACCCTATAAATACCCGCTGGGAAACGTTTACATAACTATGGAAAATCACCATCTTCAATAGGTAAATCAACTATCAATGGGCCATTTTCAATAGCTATGTTCAATTACCAGAGGGTAGTGGAATAAACCATCTACCAACTGGTGATTCGGATTTCGCTGGCCCATCCACAGTTTGTCATGGTTTTTTATGACTTGGTAATGACTTGGATGGGACCATTTTAGGATACCCTCCGCCACGCCGCCGCCCATGATGGCCATAAGGCCCTCAGGCAGCGTATTGCCAAGTCGGCGGAGCGTAGCTCGGCAATGGCTTGACCATGGTATGGTCAAGATATGTCAAGATGGGTACGTGGTGGTTCATCCCACGTAGTAAGTACATAGGTTATAACCCTGGTTATAAATGGGATAAGTAGGGTTAATTCACTTAGAACTGGGGTTATAACCTACTTGCAACGTGGGATGAGCCACCAAGTATCATTGGATACATGATTAATATCCCATTATATATATATATCAAAATGGTGGTATAACAATGATGTACTGGGATGCTTGATGGGATGATATAAATCAATTACTGTAATCGGTATTGATCATGTGGATCATCACAGTATTTGGTTTCAATTTGCAAACTTGTAAATCACATGTTTTTTTGGTTTGGTAAATATTCGAACTACATGTTAAAAGACCAGAGCGTAACACAAGGTGGTGCCCCCCAGTGATGTTTGTTGGTTTATAAGCGAGTGCAAATCCCATAAATCCCACTGCTGAAATATCTACCAACTTAGATCAATATGGGGACCACCTTACATAGCGAAACCATATTTAACCACCAAATGGAGGTTTTAACCAATTAAAATATGATTGCTTATTTGCAACGACCAAAATTGGTGCTGTCACCAGCTAAGATAGGTTTTAAGCAATGACATGGAGGTCAATCTTGTTGTTTTTAATTATTGGTGGCCACCAAAAAGGATGTGTTTAACAAACCCAAAAGGGGAGATCATTTGTACCTGGCAGTTCAAAGATTTTCAAAGTGACCATGTCTTGGTCATGAAATGACCTCAAACCATCGGAGAAAATCACCTCAATCACCTCGCAGCCACGGATCGTAACTGGAAATGCCCCAACTATGTGGAGGATTTTACAGCTAGCCACGTCTGATTGGAGGGTAACTGGTTAGTGACAAAGGTCGTTTTTTTTGTTTTTTGTCCCCATTGGTGCGTCAAAATGATCATCATTGGTGTTGTGAAACACATCTGATGACTGTAACTGATCTCTTGTTGATCAGTTTTCCGATGAACATGGACAATAATCAAGCCTTTCTACCTACTCATCAATTATAGTCATAAAATTCATAAACGTAGACAATCACACAGAAACCTGGGTGGATATGTTTTTTATTTGGGGGGAGGGGCGGTTTTTGCCAAATCATTTCGAGGTCTGAGCGAAGATCTGTGGCAAAATCCCGATGATAAGGGAAGAACAACTTCCTTTTGTTGGTGAAATCCTTGGTTGTGTAACAAAACTTAAGAGCAATATCTTAAAATATCTTAAATGGCTTAAATAACTTAGATTATAAACATCTTTAAACATCTTAAACATATTTTAAGACCTTCTTACCACCTTAAAGCCCACAAACGTTGGTAAAATCCTCTGTTCTTCTTGCATTTCTTGGCTTCGCCGTTTCAGGTGAGGATCCAGAGACGGTGGAAATGGGCGACGTGGAAATCGTCCACCCAGGGGCTGTGGGGGAGCAGCTGCTGCGCGAGGTGTGGGTCACGTGGGTCGGGATGGGGGAGATCATGGGTCATGGGGATTCTTTTTGATTGCTGGAGTATTGTTTGATCTGTTTGTGTGGGATGAATTTGCTGGAATTTGTGTTTTTCCATGTTTGGATATATGTGGGATGAATTATGATATGACTGTCTGCTAGAAGAACTATCAACCAGTATATCTGGATGAAATTGAGCATGATCTCATGTCGTGACGTCACTGGAATGATGGGAATTGGATTCCGGGAATCATCTCCAGATGGTGGTATGAGAACAGCTGTTTTCAAGTTAGCGAATTATTGCAGTTCAGCCAGATAATTGATGGATTAAATTATATGTGGGATATATATATATACATATATATAATTACGGTTGGTTCCACCATTGCATCCCAGGGTTGATCATCATGTTTCCCATTTTTTATCACCAGCCATAACCATTCACGTTTGCTGATGTTTAACATCATTCCTTTTTCCATAGCAGCTTTTCTTATCACATATGAAGTCTCTAGGATGGAGGTGTTTTAAAATGGTGTTCATATGCTTCAGATATGATTTGTCTTTGGGATTTGTTTCTGGCCTGGTTTTGCAGTTATGATTTTGATATGGTTTCAGTTATGATGTTGACATGGGTCAACATTGTGATTTTGATGGGCAAAAATGTGAAATTCTTGAAAACATCTCAGAATCATATCAGACAGAATCACATCAAAATCGCCTCAGACTCAACATCGCATCAAAACCATATCAAAACCGTATCAAAATCATATCAAAACAATTCAAAATTCAAACCATAAAAAAAAAACTCAAAATTGACCCAAAACCTGTCCCTGGGCTGTTTCTATTTCCTTTGTTGAAGCCAACCCATTGGGAACCCTGAAAAAGGTGCTCCGTTCCCAAACCATGTCAAAACCATATCAACATCATATCCAAAGGTCCACAACCATATCTAAACCAGAACCCAAACCATATCAAAAAACATATCAATACCATGTAGAAATCACAACCCCAGATTCGAAGCGTATGAAATGTATATCTGAATATCACATCAACACCATATTAAACTCATCAAAGCAATAATTCTTGACTTTGGCTTCCTAGATTCCTAGAGGGATTTACGTCATAGAGTTTTTCGATTTTTTAGTATGGGAGTATGGACAATATTGGCAATATTGGATCCATCAAGTTGTTGGAAATACCACTGTATACTTTCTGATTGGGTATAATGGGAATATTCCATGTGAACATAATGCAGATATTATTCATGGATCTATATAAATATATGAAATATGAACATATAGTGGTCAACAAGATATGATGGATGGACTGCACATACACTTGACCTTTAGACACATTTATACAGCCTGTTGGGGACCAGATGTGTTTACCACGTTTTTTTTTATTCACGTGAATCCCACTAAAAGTAGAACTTTTGCTGTGGTATCATCCAACTACCAAGTATAACATGGGATAGATGGCCTGTGGAATACTGCATGTTTTAGCCAGCAACTAGTTGGGGAAACGTGGGATATCATTGGGATATAGGAAGTAAAACCAATGTTTAAAAACAATGAACATCATGGAACATATATTAGGTACTGTATCATGCGATATGATGGGATATATTTTCTTTAAATAAATGATAGAATATTCAATATCAATATCATAAATATGTGACTATAGATTGATATTGCACATATTTCTGTGGGATAAAGAATCCCCAAACTTAGAGTCGCTGACAGGCTGACGCCGAATCTGACAACCACTAAAGATTGATTGTTTCTCCAACAGAATACTTGGGGATGGATATCCATTTGGAGGATCTCCTGTATGGCAAAGGCCATTGGGCTCCCTGGTATACATTGAGAGACTCTTCTAAAATTCAACATGCTTTCTGTCCATTTCAAGTTTTACCCTCTGGTAAACTAACATAGCTATGGAAAATCACCATTTTTCATGGGAAAACTCACTATTTCAATGACCGTTTTCAATAGCAAACTGTAAACGTTTACCAGAGGGTAAGCGCCACATTTCATAGTCATATCATGAGATCCAATGCAGCATTTTTCTGGTCGCCTGGAGGTCTTCGCTCTGGAAGGCAGCAGCGGTTGCACGACGGTGATGAACCGACTAAGCCGGTTACGCCAGGTATTTCCATACCCTGATTGATTGGTTCTTTTTGGGAGATTATGGAAATACTTAGACCAACTAAGTGGGAATGTACTTGAAATAGAATAAATAAAAACATATATATATATAAATATATATAATGGGAAATTGGCTCACTCAGGATTTAGCCATGAACAAATACCCTGGTTGATTGTTTGTTGGGAGTCATACTGCCAAAGTGACTGGGGATTATGAACTCACCCAGTGTAGGATATTGTAGGGAACCGGTTTCCAACCAACTAGTAGAATGAGATAGGATCGGGGTATTCTAATGGCTTACCGATCTTACCGGCTTTATTGGGGACCATGAACTATAGTGCATTTTCTTCAAGGATGTGTTTTTCTCCGCAAGGCAAGTCCGTGTATATATATATATACTGGTTAGTAGGTTCACTGTGGTGGAAATATCATGAAATATCTATAGTTTTAGTTCATGAAGTTTTTGAAACCAGCTTATTACTCAGGGGTACCACCTTGTAGCCCTTAAATAGAACCTGAATTTGCGATTAAGAAAATTCCCATTGGGAAATCCACTATTTCGGGAATCTACAGGGAATATATATATATATACATGTTTTGGTTCTTTAAGAAATCCTTAAAGAAATCCAAGAGAATTAAAAGGTAAAATGCCAAACATGACCAGTATAGTGGCTTCCATTTGAAGTGCAGAGGATATGGCGATGTGTCAGCTATTTGGGAAGTGGAAACCAGGCTACCGAGCTTTCATCCGTCCATGTTTTCCTGGTGACGATTCCCATGTTGGTTGGATACAATATGTAAATGCTCGTCTAACAGATACACATAAATCCTGGTATAATCGTGTTCCACCTTCATTCATTCATGTGGGTTTATATATGCATAGTTGTCTCTTGGATGGTGCTGCTTGTTGCATTTGTTAAATTGATCCTTTTCGCCCCGAGCCCATTCCCAATTTGTCTTTGTTTTCATTTGTTCTTCGTATTGATGGCATGTTGTGCTCCCGTTCCAGATACCTAAATTGTTGGTTAGTCCATGCCCGTTTCCATATGTTCTTCTCCATTATTTATCCCATGTGTTCTTCATGCTAGCAATGATTGTTTGTTGAGTGTTTGAACCATACCATGTCCAGCTGATAAGTATGATACTTCGGCATGTTGCCATATTTTTACTGTTATAAATTAATCATTCCCCTACCATCGATCCCTCTCATTTTTGTTGGTACTTTTTGTCCACAGTCTAGTCAAAACCCTTCCACATTGGTTGATATAGGGCCCAAGAGTGCATCAAAAAAAACACCAGGATTCAATCGTTTTAACCTCAACAGCCTCAACATGTTGTAATTATAGAAATTGATCTTTTTGCCCTAGATTTAATTTGGATATGTGGATCCATACGTGACATTCCTCCGTCAGGTTGGCAGTCCCTCTCGGCGCCTGAGGAAGATGTTGAGCTGCCAGAGGTCAGTGGTGGTTACTGGAAGCCATGGAAAAACACAAAAAAACAGTGACCAACAACGACATGTATAATACAACTGGTTCCCCATAGTTAGGTTGGTTTATAAGAATTTATAAGCAGTTTCACTATATGGTCTGTGCATGTCTGTGCTAGACATATATATATATATATGTATATATATATATAGCTGGTTGTCATGGGGTTTATATAAACGAACTTATGTGCCATGCTCAGAAAGTTGGATTATATAGCCACTACTTGGGGGATGGTCCGAGCACGATGACCACCATCAGAAACGTGAGTTAAAATGGCTAGACCATAAGGATTCCCAATAATGCTGGTTTTATGACCAAGAAACCCTGGCCAGATGTGGTCTTAACCAGCAAACGAAACGCGTATTGACATGGGAGAAGCTCCGAGCTCGCACTGGGAACAGGGCTCCTTCTGTCTACATTTCAAGTGGAATTTCCACCGGAAAAGTGTTGCTGTTGATTTTAGAGTATTTGTATGTATTTGGTTTGGGGGATCCTGCAATCATGTTTTTACTCTTCCAACTCTCGTTGTTGTTTTGATTGCTTTAATTTGGGGTATCCCCCCATCTTCAGAATCTTCAGACATACCCAAACATCATAGTGTTCATTGTTATTAAAAAAACATTTGTTTATCCATTAAGTTGGCTTATAAGGATAATTCCATAGTTATTTATATATTCATCATTTAGTCATATACGTATCCAACTTTCCAACCTTGGCTGTGGGCACATTGTATTCACATGGCTACTGAGATCGCCTTCCTGAGCAGGACCCTTCTGTGGAAATGCAACAGGACGAGGCTGGGCCGAAGAGTTTTCAAGGTGTTCAAGTGGTCATAAAAAATAGAACAAAAACAATGGCTGGTTGGTGGTTTGGAACATTTTTTTTTCGTATATTGGGAATAATCATCCCAACTGACTTTCATATTTTTCAGAGGGTTTTAAACCACCAACCAGATGAAAAAAAATGAAAAAACAGACTACAGCAATGCAGTTATTGTAGGTTGTGGATGACAACTGTGTTTTCAAAAATCTCCGCAGGAAAGGCAGGCCAAAGCGCTGAGAAAGCCTCCATTTGAACAAAACCAATTAGAGTTTTGAATCAAGGAGTTTCGAACACATCCGCAAAACATCCCACAATGTGTTCCTAAATTAAGGATAACTTTTGTTTGGGGGTCAGGAAACATCTCCCAATCTAATGATCTTACCACGGTAACGATGATGGCATTGCAGTGATATTTAATATGAACGAATGTTTATCGGATTTAATCCCAAATTCGTTTGGTGATGAAGCCATTTCGAGTGATCCAAATCTCAAAGTTTTGGTTTGTTAGTGGTATAGAAGGATCATGTTAGGATTCACTATTGTCTTATTATCTTATTATATATTATTATATATTATTATATCTTATTACAGTATATCTTATTATATATTATTATGTCTTGTTTGATCATGTTAGGTTTCATCTATGTTCACTTGATATAACATGATAAGTTCATCATTATGTTAGGTTTCAACATGTTTCATTAAATTATATGGTTATAGGTTATATGTTATATCATATTAGGTTCATCATTAAGTTCATCATTTGTTTTTTCATCATTCACTTTTTTAATGTTTAATGTTTAGTGGTGAGGATCCTGTTTCTCGTTGATCGCTTGATGGTGTCAGATCCTCAGGTGGGCCAGATGACCCGACAGACGGGGGGCATTGCCAACCTTTTGGAGGCCCGGGGCAGAGGCCGAGCCGAACTCATCAATTACAACGGGGATATAATGATATTATGTAATAAGTACGGAATATTCATGGAATATGAACGGTGAACTCTCGTAATTCAGCTAGAATCCAAGTTCTTTTATTGTTTTGATGTCAATGTTTACACCATGGTGGCTTACCAAGCCCACAAGTTGTTCGGGAAACAACCATTCTACTAGGCTTGATGTGATTTCTACAGGTGCACCAGGCTCCTTAAATGACTCTAATATTTGCCTACGAAGCCCCAGTTGTGTCAACCATGGTTGTTGATATTCCGATGCAGTAATATATTCTGGAACTGTTGATGTGTATTGATACGCATACAGTCTGCTGCATACATGGCATTGTTATTCGAACAATGACCAAATGGATGCTGACGTTAGTGGGGGTTATAATATACTCACTGGTTTCGTGGGGGTGGTTGGAATCCAATATCGATTTAAATGAGAATGACACAGTTATCAACCAGTAGAATGATTCGAAAGAGGGGCTTTGAGCGCTTCTCAATACAATGTAATAATATATTATGACAGTTAGAATGGTTGTGATGGTGTTGGATGTGTTGGAAGCTAGTGGATATCATGATGCTTCCAATCCAACCAGGAGATTATGATATATCTACAGTTCGAATGGGGTTCCCTTCAAGCCTCGGTGAGATGTACTTTGTACACAAGCAACAATGGAACTGTACATTCACCAGCCCAAAAGTGGAGATCCGACAGGTCTTTGCGATTTGTTTCATGGCTATTCTGTATCATCAACAGAAGCATTGTTTATAGTTTATATTTTATCATATCGATATCACATATACAAACACATCCCATATCCATCAAATCATCAAAGTATGGTATATCCGCTTTCACGCACCTCCTATTGTTCTATATTTCCTGGGTGGCCCCCCTGGCACCAGTGTTGTCCTCACATGAACAAGAACTTGGTAGCTTGGGGTCTCCCATTGCTTAAGCAACCCAAGAATTCTCATGTTGATGGTTCAATCACCATTCATCGCCAATTATTCATGGCTAAAATCCACGGGTTTTTTGAGACACCCTCTGGCCCACCACAGGACCTGTTTCAGCGCGGGCAGCAGAGCTTTTGGACGCCAGAGGTGTGCCCTGTGGCGCTGCCGCACGTGTCCAAGCGACTGCAAAGGACGGGTTTCGGAAGTGCGGTGGAGCTGGGTTTGTCTGAAACACTTGGGAAAAAGAAGGCCAACTTCGGCCAAATCCAGTGGTTTACCATGATTTTCCGAAAGTGGCAAGATTGGGGTAGCCTGAGGGTTGGATAAGACTCCGAAGGGTTGAACTGAGGGTTCTTAGCTACCTATTGGTTGGATCATACCATATTTGATTATGTTTGAGGCGAGGTATTATATATATATGTAATCTCCCTGGCATGTTCTCCTCACTTGAGAAAGACAATAAACTTTGACAAAACAAGTGATTGGCGTAGAAGGCTGTGGATCTTGTTGGCTGAGTTGTGCTGCAATTCCAGTGGCTGAGCACATCTTGGTGACTCAGTTGGAGGGGGAGGCCTACAAAAAAATTAGCCAGGCAAAATATCCAAAAATATCCAAAAGCTCAACGGCGCTTTTGGGAAAAACTGGCTCATTGATTTTCATTGATATTCATTGAATACCCCAAACAATTCCCACTCAGGTCATTTTTTGGTGGTATTTCATTGATATTTATTGATCACACAGGATGGCTGGCCCAGCTGAGCATTGCACCATCTTCACAGCGGAAGGAAAATTGATGACAGCTCTGATAGCAGCTCCAGCACTGAACCGGAATTATATAAAGGATATTAAAGGTGGTACTCGTTTCGAAAGGTGGTACTCGTTTCAGTGATTGTGGCGAGCTCAAATTCTTGTACAGTCCTGCAGCTGCACTTCATCGGTGACAAACCCAGGTTGTATCAATGGTTTCAAATCTTGATACATGATGTAGGAGGGTGTGAGATTTAAAGGCAACGATGGAGGCATTGAAGCCCCATATTTTTCCATGATAATCCATCAGCCTGTATAGTTTACCCCATTAGGCCCATATTGTTGCAACCCCCCCAAAAAAAGGATGGTTTAATCCCCATCAACCAGGTGATACGCATTTTTTTGATGTTTTTTGAAGATGGAACGGAAGAAAGGCTGCGAAAAACGCAGGTTTTGCCCTCGCAGATTTCACCGATGCATCCACCCAGGGGGCCCTGGTACTCTGCAGGACAAACAGCTTCTTTATCCCAGGCTGCCGGTCCTTCTCGTGTGATGTTCCCGCGTGTTCCGGGCACGCTGGAATGACGCTTATTTTTAGGGGAATCATCATGAATTATCCCAAAAAAAATCGGCAAATGATCTTATTTCAGGGTAGTGAACCATTCCTATTATATAATATTATATAACATATAAATTATATAAATTATATAATATTTTTTAACCGCTATTTATCCAGATACATAACCAAATTGAAGCTGCGGTTTCATTTGTTCACATGATTTCTTGGGATTCAACACTGATATGCACCTGGTATCATGGGTGGTTTAGATGGACATGCTCAGGAAGTTTTTCTGCATGTGGATGATACAACTACGATTTCTGTGAAGTTGTTTCATTTGAATCAACCGGGAGGGACACGAAATCACTTTTGGATGTCAAGCTACTCCTTCCTCATGGAACAAAATCCTCCAAGCACCCCTTGCACCCCCATCATCATCCCATTATTTCCCCATGTTAAAATTCTGGTGATTTAACAGTTTGCTATTGAAGCCATAGCCCATGAGAAATAGTTGATTTACCTATTCAAAATGGTGATTTTCTATATATATATATATTATATATATATATATTATATATATATGATCTGGTATGATATGATCTGATATGATACGATATGTTCTATATTAAAGATGGTGATTTTCTATATGTTTGCCAGAGGGTAACCCATTGTTTTTTCCCGCAGGCAGCTCCCTGGTGCAGTCCTCCTTCTTCGTCAGCGCGCTGCTGCGGACCATCTTCGCGGCCTTGACGTTGCCCTCCACGGAGTCAGTCAGCAGCCTGGTGAACCTCCGCAGCTCGGCAGGGCGGGATGGTGGGACGGGGGATGTCCTGTCCATGGCATTTTAGGTATGTTACATTGATTTTTTAGATATCACATGATATCACCTTAGGTGCGAAAACGGTGCTTTTCGCTTGAAACCTCACTTCAAAAATGATTCTGAGGCTTCCAGGCTTATATCTCCAGAAAATTGTTAAAATTGAGGCAACATTTGCAAACACCATGCAGAGACAAGGGCTTGGCCGCAGTGCAGATTATTTTTCAAAAGTTTGGAGTTGCACATTTATATTTTTATAATCCAAGTTGATCCGTACCATCTTTGCACTTTTTTTGCAAGACACCAAGCCAGCAGATAGCAATGTTTGTTCTGTCGAAGCATGCTGGTTGTGAACACATTTTTGCTGGTGTATTTGTGGCTTCGGCTCTAAAAAACAAGTGATTTGTGTATATTTGTGTATCAGTCTTGTAATTTGTGGATTTTCCAGGTGGGAGGTTTGATGGGGGATCCAATCTCACTGAAGCTGAGCTGGTCCGTATCTCACCGCAATACCATCCTTCAACGACCTGGGAAAATCATGGAACATATCTGGGAATGCCATAGTCATCAACTTTCATCCCTTTGCCATGCATTTGTTTCTCAAATCATTGGCATAGATAGCGGCATATCCATCACCACAAAGGTGTGGTCATGATTAACCATCATTAACCATCATTAACCGAGGTCTGCGCAATCCCATCATGCAGCTGCGTTTGATCACCCTTTTGGAGTTCCTTGCTGAGTCCAGACTTTCGGGGGAGTGGCTGAAAGACTCCAGGATCTCAATTTCCAGTGGCACCATTCAAATTTGGTTGCTTCCAATGGTTTGAACTCCCCATATTTTTGCTGAAACCTTCGAAAACACATTTTTGTAAACTAACAAAAACATCTCTTTTCGTTTCAATACACAGTCAATTTCCAAACAAACAGACTTTTGTTGTATATATTCTGGTTGTTGGTTTCAAACATGTTTTATTTTCCCCAATAGCTGGGATGATGATCCAATCTGACTAGATCATATTTTTCAGGGGGGTAGGTATACCACCAACTAGTATACCATCTGGTTATTTAACAGTTCGCCATGGAAAATCACCATTTTTCATAGGTAAACCATCTATTTCTATGGGCCATCAAAAAACCATGGCTATATTTGTAAAAAAAACAAACAGTTTTTCTCCATTTATAGATGAGTTTACCTATTAAAAATGGGTGGATTTCTACCATAACTCATGGATACCTATGGTATAAAAATGGAGATTTACCTATTAAAAATGGTGATTTTACCTATTAAAAATGGAGATTTATACCTAGGCATCAAGTCTCCATGAGTTCCCTGCGTCTCAGGAAATCGGGGAGCTACTTGGACTGTCACCTCGCAGCCAAGTTGACGCTCGCTCCAGACCTGGATGCCATGGTAGATATGCGGCGTTGTGGTTTCGTGATGGTTGATGATAATGTACGTACTGTATACACATACACATAATTATATATATATAATATTATGTACATATTATGCATATATATATATATATATACATTATATATATATATATATATATATATATATATTATATATATAATATATATATATATATTATATATATTATATATATATATATTATATATATATATATAATATATATATATATTATATATATTATATATATATATACAGTAGATACAATAATACCTGTGAGAAGGACATATGTATTTGAGGCCATCAACTTTGGTGATTCATTCCAAGTTATCCTTACGTAGTATTTTTTCTGTATACAGTGCAAACTATGTTCATGTATACACATCCACAGCATAGGTTTATATATATAATTATATATGTAGAGAGAGACGCGCACGTATAGCTGAGATTACTTGGGATATTGCATACCTGAAAGTGTGCCATGTGATATTTACTGGTTGGTAGAACAGCCAGCAGGAATTAAGGCTCAGCAACCATGGGGCAACTGTAGCTCGAAAAAAGATATGAAATATGAACTACATTGAGCTAAATCGCTACTATCAGTGCGACCCCAAAGACACAAGGGGTAGGTGAGTGGTGATGAACTGGGGAAGTATGCCTGTGACAGTGATGTTTGGTGTTTTAGGCCCCAGTCACTAACCATGTACCTCGCGGCATGTCCCCATTGTTCATTTGAATTTAGAGGAACATCCCATTCCTAGCCAGTTGAACAATGTACCGCCCATGACTAAATACCACGAACAAAACGTAAATGTTAATCCCTTTCCTTTTTGTGTGTTTTGTTTCCAGTATAGTTGAGATGCTAATCCTTAATTGACAAATGTGGGCTGAAACCACCACCACTTATCTTCAAATGGAGCATCAGACGCTTCTCAGCTCTTGAATCTACGGTACATACAAATCGTGTAATTATGTGTATATATATATATATATATATGTGTGTCGGTATGTGTGTGTGTGACATGTACATGTGTACAGTATGTGTTTGTGTATTGTGTGCGTGTTATATGTATTGTGTATATTGTGTGCTATGTGCATTCAGTGTAGACCGTGTAGAGTGTGTTTACTTGTATTGTGTGTATTGCGTGTAGTATGTGTATTCTGTTTATTCTGTGTTTTACATTGTGTCATGTTGTGCATATATATATATGTATATATATATACACATATGTATATGCATAAATGTGTATATATATATGCATATGTATATGCATGATGTAAATATGCATATGCATATATATATATATATATATATATATATATGTATCTATCCGTGCATCCTTCAAAAGAAAGGTGAGATTGAACCAGGCAGATGGTCACATGAGAATGCTCCTAGTTTATGATTTGGGACAGACATATTTCTACGCCAGAGAGACGACATGGTCCCCACTGTCACCCATGAAACATGGGGACCAACTGCTTGCGGATCCTTGCGGGACGTCTTGGCCCTCACGTTTTTTTCGTATGTAAATTTGAATCCCTCTAGCTGCCACACCCAGTTTTGTCAAACCTCCGCACATACTGATCGGGTTGATTCTGGGAGTCCGCAAGTTTGTGGAAGATCAGGTTTGTACAAGCTGAAGGATTGGCTCAAGTTGAAACCCATGCCAAGCATTGAGCAAACCAAAAAAATGATTAGTTGGTGGCTACAGATGGCCCATTCGCATGTCCATAGCCATAGCCACCTGATTGATGTTTCAACCGTGCGATGCACCACATGATCTTTTTCGGACATGATGCGCTTCCGTACGGAAAGACGAACACTTCCAGCATTTTGCTATACCCTTTCTTTCTTCCAGCAATATTTCGCCGCTCATCATTCTTTCCCAGCCATGGAACCTGGAACTAAAAGGTGCAAGGTCACAATCCAGGAGACTGAGCTCCTGGCAGGCCTAGGCAGCGATGGCAGCCATCATGTGACCCCTGCCACGCTCACATGCTCGGTCTCTTTGCCAAGTGGACACTGTGAAGATGTCGTGGTTGCAATGAATGGTACTGTTGGTGACCTGAAAATGGCAGCACAACGCTCTTTGGGAAGACCTTTCTTGAGGCTCGCTGCGGCTGATGGGCGTATTTTGAATCCAACAGAATCTCTTCAATCTGCTGGTGTAGAGAATGGAAGCTGCATTGCTGCCATTGCACAGCAGCCAAAGATAGCTGCAACACAGAGTGCCTTTGCTTTGTGGTGCGCGGGGGGTGACAGGATTGCTGCATGGGGAAAATCTGACTCTGGTGGTAACAGCACTGCAGTCCAAGATCAACTCAGAGACGTTCAGCAGGTGCATGCCACAAACTTTGCTTTTGCTGCCATTCTGGCCAATGGAACCGTAGTGACATGGGGACGTTCTGACTGTGGTGGTGACAGCACTGCAGTCCAAGATCAACTCAGAA
>Ga0126342_10012785_pt1 | contig 14933 bp, 18 predicted proteins | sample Cyp1metagenome_FD_92528 | JGI IMG/M metagenome (GOLD analysis project Ga0126342, IMG submission 92528) | Coral microbial communities from Lord Howe Island, Old Settlement Bay, Australia - Cyphastrea 1 metagenome | ecosystem: Host-associated > Invertebrates > Cnidaria > Coral ...
GCTTCGGCTCCGGTGCCAACTGACCATGGCACGTGCTAAAAGTGACAGGTCGGAATGCAATCAAGTGCAAACGATGCAAAGGGCGCGGCCTTTTTGCAGGCAAAATGCTTGGGTCAAGTGGCCGCTGCGAGGCTTGCAATCAGTGCATGTCCATGAAATGCAAATGGAATGATTGGGATGTCAACTCATGCGCTGCATCTTAGTGGGACAACTCACAAAAAGAAGTAGATAGATATGATATATTTATAAATATTTACAGTAATACTATTTATATATGTATATAATACATACATATATATATATATACACACATATATCCAAACATCCGCGGTTGACGTTTCAGGGGTCTGGGCTCAAGCCACCCCACCAACTGTGGCCTGGAGCTCCTCTGGGTCACTACAGCGCCTGTTGGGCGCTCAACGAAGTGAACGCTGGCGCAGCCAAGCAGCGCAGCCAGCCATGTTCAAGGCCATTGGATTGGGGATTTACCCTTTGGTTATTTAACATATACCCTGTAACATTGGCATTTTGGGTTGGTTAGCCCCTTTATAAAAATATGACCCGCTGGTTATATTTAACACAGCCATGGTATAGATGGCCCATAGAAATAGATGACTTTCCCAGCTAGAAACCTCCATTTATGTTTGGGATTTTCCATGGCTATGTTAAATAACCAGATGGTAAAGCACCAAAAAGCGATGTCATCTGCAAACATGGCAACCCCCTACTTGGCTTACTTATTTGAATAGCTTATGGGGTTGAGAGGGTTTTGGGGGTGCGTGATCCAGGGTAGACATTAAATGTTTGATTTGATGCCCTCTAACATAAACAGACTATCATAGCCCCAAGACGCCCTGTCCAGGCAATATTCCCCTTCATGTTCCTCGGGACCTATGTTCCAGTCTTGGGAATCCTGGTAAGAGAGCCCCAAGACAAGACAGCCAGCGAAGCCAGTGCCAAAGTGCTCACGGAAGGCGGTAGCGGAGGTAGCGATAGCTCCCATTTGAACTACTTGAGATACCAAAATGGCACCATCGAGAACTTTGGCAGTTGCTCTTCTGCTTGTCAAAAGTGCTTCCTGGATCATTTTCAGGCTTGCCTCGCCTATTGCAGAAAGGGCTGCCAGGAGTATTGCGAGGAAAAGCTTTCGGAGGAGGAATGCAAAGATGAAAATCCAGATGAAGAGTGGCTGGCCAATGAAGTCAAAGATTTTCCTCTTTCCAACCCAGAACGATGATCCAAAATGTGACATCAACTACACAACTTGTTTTTTTGGGCCAGCAACCAGCCCAACCAGCCACCCTCAGCACCCAGGTGGGTGGCCAAAATTGGCAGCCTCTTTGACGTCATGAGCAATCCATCTGGGAGAATGTGTCAGTTCAATGCCCCTGACGGCTGCCCAGAGCTGGGTGGTGAGCAGGCCAGCACGACGTATCCCTTGCCCAGTGGGCCCTACCTCACTGAGGGACGACTCGGCTGGGTGCTGAGTTTGGGGTTGGCAACATACCTGGCTGGTGGTTTCAACATGTTGCAGGAATGACAAATGAATGTAACTATCGAGCAGGAAGTCCACGGAAACGCACTCAACGAAATATAACGAAATGCTGCGTCTTCCAGATAGTCTGTCTTCTGAAATGATTACATAATACACGCGATATATATGTATTATGTGTGTGTGTTTGCGTGTGTGTGTGTGTGTGCGTGTGATATCATATGGTATAATATATTACATTTCTCTCTCTCTTTCTCTGTGTTGTTTCTACTTTCAGTGCTGCCTACGAGACGATGAGTCCACTTGCTTTATACGGGTCCAATAGCAGTACCAGGCAAATATCCCATTGAATGATGCCAGTTGCGAGCCGAAACTCCCCAAAATCATCGGCTTTTCCCACGGCCGATGGAAGGATGCTCTTTAAGCTATGATCGATATAGGGCTGTGGATGGATATGGCTGTGGGTCAAAATTTGAGAACTTAGAAACCACCCGAAATCATGGATGCGAATTGTTCAGATTTCTTCAATAGCCGTGACCCATTGGCTGAGAGACCCCACCCCTGGATTACCAAGGCAGCCACGGCAAGGCCATGAAGTGAGGCGAGCACCGCTGACCGGAGAGAACGGTCAGATGTCATCGCGAGTTTGAAAAGGGGTCCCTCCTTGAAGTGCTCAGGAGAAACCATGCTTTGCTGATATGATATGATTCTGATATGATATGATAACAGATGTGGGAATTATTATGACTTGGGTGCAGATAAATTCCAGGACAACAGTGATCCAACTGGCTGGTCTTTGTTTTGTCATGTTCCGTCACCAATAAAGATGTCTGAATCAGGTGCATGACAATGGTTATGATGTGCCACCTTAGACCACTGGTCTATGTGTCATGGTCAAAAGAGTTTGACTATGTACTTGGGATGGTAGTGGTCATACCATGTAATGGGGCATACCACCATTAATAGGCAATTATTGTAGCCAACATGAGGAATCCCAATGATCAGGGGAGGACTATAACCCATATACCAATTGTTGACCATGGCACGTACAGAGAACAATGTCCAACAAGGTGCCTCTTCTCCAAAGGGTCCCAGCAAGGCCCCGCAAGCTTCCAACAGAATTTCCCGGTGTTGGGTCATGTGGGGTCCATGTGGGTCAGAATGAATGATAGCTGGTGGTTTCAAACATGCTCCAAAAAAATGATCCCTGTCCCCATCGTACCTGATATATCGGTGATCACCCCAACCGAGCGTCATATTTTTTTGGGTTTTGTGGGGGATGGAAAGCTCAACCAGGGTTTTTCCAAGAACACGTGCAGAGTTCACTGCCTTCGTTTTTGATGCAACCGTTGCATCGGGTTTCCCCCCAGTGAGTGACCCTGGTCCAAGGCCCCACATCCTCAAGATGCGATTTGCCACACCTCCTGGTCAGAAGCACCTGGCGCCTTGGACTGATATCTAGGGCTGGGAAGCACTCCCTTTTATAGGCACGAACCAGGCACCTTACAGTACAATGATAATATATAGTCATACTGCACGTGAGATATGTATATAATAGAATCATTGGCAGTCATTGGCACTGCCCATCAATCTTTTCATAGATTCGTACCTCCAAACTGTCGTTGGTTCAATTCGGTGATTGTGAGGCACATACCAAATTTGACACTGTGCGGTTGTTTGCTTTTGAGTTGGCGTTAAACTGCTGGCAAAAGATGCTTGAACTATATCGATGTTGCTCCGATCTCTCAAGTTTGTTTGGTTTGAGGATTTAACATTTTCATACATTTTGGAGATATAAATTGATATACCCTCTGGTAATGTAACGGTTCGCTATGGAAAATCACCATGTTAAATAGGTACATCATCATGTTTATCATCTATAAATAGGCCATGGACTCGTTCAGTCTCCATCGCCCAGGATGTGCAGATCGAGTACCTCTGCTGGATATGCTGGGCTGGTGATGTTCAAAAATCATTCATTGAATGGTGATTCTGGCATAACCCCCCCTCAAAAAGAAATGGTAAATTAATCAATTGTGATTTGGTGGTTTTGGTGACGTTCATACCTCCATATACCTCCCAAAAGCACAGGTGGTTTTGCGGAGCTCGCGTGTGTGTGGACACAATGAGATGGGTTAGAAAAACGGGGTGTCACTCTGCGGATGATTTGTCATCTTTAAACCATTTTTAGATAAAGCGTGAAACAACGACGCACATGCTGCATTTGGAGCACTTCCCCCTGTTTTGGCAGTCCCATATTGGTGGCTTCTCTTCTCATTCCCATGGATCAACCAGCCCGCAGCATCCGGAGGGGTCTGGGTCTGGATCAATGATCTTGGATTTTGAAAAATGGTTATAACCACTGAATTTCCTGCCAGCTGTTTTTCAAAATGTTCAAAATATGTTCAAAACCAGTCACATGACAGTCGCATATGACGTCAGCTTTCTGTGGGCCCATGGGCTCCGTCGCCGAGGTTTCGCTTCACATGCTCCACTTGTGGGGGTTTCGCAACCTTCACAGCCTTTGGACAGGTGCAGATGTGCACCCCTCAGCGCAAAGCGCAGGGCAGTGCTTGCTGGAACTGAAAAGTATGAGATGAGATGGAAATAATAAGATGATCTGTTCATTTTTTCGTTTTTATTGGTTGTATATTTTTCTTGCTGGTATTGAAAAGCGCAAGTTATATTCAATTTATGGATACTTTCGGGGGTTGACGATGGCTTTCAGGGGTTTACTGCCTGTGTGCGTCTAGATGGTCAGCTTCTGGGGGGAAGTCTCGATCGGCTCCTGCGGATGGCTCAGCTATCGATTAATTAAAAAAATCAGAACTTGGGGGCATGCACACTGCATCTTCAAGTTTTTGATCTGGCCGGTGGTTTTAAACATGTTCATTTTTGATTTTCAACCATATTCGGTTTTGGGATGATATGATGAACCCCAATGATGAAGACTTCAGGAGTGGGTTGAAATGTGCAGTCCATTTTCTCAACGATCCTCCTATCCAACCAAATATATCCAAATATCCTGACTTTCCCAAAATTATCAAACTATCCCCTAACTTTCAGTTACATACATCATATTCTCCAATTTTTCTCGTTTTTTTTTCAGTTTTCCTACGCCTCGAGGGTGCATAGCAACCCAGTCACCAGTCACAGCTTCATCCCCCCGGGGGCCTCGCATGCTCTCCCCATGCCTCTGACGCCCGCGTCTCCGGCTCGGCGGAGCTTGGAAGCAGAGCTATTTAGCCCTTATGGGGCTGAACAATCAGCAGCTGGGCAGGGAAACTATCATCATTGGATTGTTATCAATTATATATTCATATATATATATCTATATATATATCTGTGTATATATATATACATATTTTTTTTTTTAAAAAAATCCTAATATGTTATGTCCTATATAATTATCTCCAAGTATGCTATTCCTTTTGAACATCCATGGAATATGCGTAGGAAACGATGGTATTGATGGGTTTTAATATGTTTTACAATCATTGGTAATCGAATTTGCCGCTTTTCTGTCTATGTGTTTTTCTTCACGTCCAGGAACGGACTGTACTTTCTCATATTCTCAACATAGCGTCGCTTGCTGGAAATTTTACCATGTTCAAAGCATTGCACCATTTTCAAAAATAAAATAAAGAAATTGGTGTGATTTTGGCAAGGCCATGTTCTGTATCCAGAGGGTGCTGTAACTGTATAATCTAGTTTGTTCTTGTGTTTTGTCTATTTTTTGTCTCTTTAAACGTTCCGTTTGCTCTCATTCTTCACCTGTTTGTCGAGCCAGGTGGAATACCTTTGCCAGAAATATGAGGCCTTGCAAAAACAGCTGGCCTCGGTGGAGCGAAATTGCGCTGAGCAAGTGCAACGTCAAGAGTTGTTGCAGAGGGAGCTCAGAAGTCTGCGGGATGCGCAACCGCAGGTGACGTAGACAACCCATCAACCCAACAAAAAGACACAAGAAGCTTTGTGAATTTTTGTGGATACTTTGTGGTAGCTCGGCCTCAGGAAAAAACTATGGTAGATATAATGCATTTATATATATATATACTTTTTTAAAATATATATAATTAGTTTCATCACATTTCCACTACATCAGTACAAACCATTCTAATCATTATAATATATTATAATTATAGACCTGAGAGGAGCTTTAACACAACACAGTACTTGAATTGTGATCCCACAGGACGCTGAGCGCCATGCCTCCCTGGTGAAGCTCCGCGAGGCGGCGCGCCGCTGCCAGCAGGAGCAGCGCAGTCAGACGGGGCGCCTGGCGGAGGAACAGCTGGCGGGTGCCCGGGCGGAGCAGCGCTGCCAGCAACTGGCCGAGGAATGTCAGCAGCGGGCGCAGCGCTATGACCAAAAACTGCAGCGGCTGGCACAACAGGACGATGGATGGAAAAAAGATTAGAGAAAAGGATAGAAAAGGTATATCTAAGTATGTGTGTATATGGGGTTCATGAAAATTATGCGAACCAAAACTCGGGATCTAGTGATTTAGTTGTTTTTTTCTCCATGCATTTATATTCACATGGCAAATTTAAAGTATCCAAAATCTTCATATGAACAGGTCTGGAAAAATTAGATGGAACTCAAAAGTATCTTCAATTTCAATTTTCAATCTGGGAGATGTTGTTTCCTGCATACCTTTTTAGAACCTTGATGGTATTTGTATATTATGTATGTATGTTCTGTTTTTGTTGAGAGGTTCCAACATCAGCTGGCTGGCATATTGTTGAATAATGATGATATAGCCACCAGGAGGTTCTTCAAGCCCTGCAGGACCGGGATATCGCGATGCATCGCTTTGAGACCGTGAGCACTTCAAGGAGATTGGAACAAACACAAGCAGATGCGCAGGTTGTGCAGGAAGATTTACGCGTGGAAAGTCAGCGTCAGCTGCTGGCTCAAGGTGAGCTGCATGAGTTGGAAAAGTCACTGCAGGCGGCGTGCCATCAGCTGATGCTCTCAGATCAGGAGGTGGAGCGTTTGCAGAGGGCGCTGGCCGACAGGAAGCAGGAGGTCGGGGGACAAATCAGCGTCAATGTTGAGAAATGATTACCCTCTGGTAATTTAACATAGCTATTGAAAATCACCATTTTTAATGGGAAAATCCACTACAAATGGTCATTTTCAATAGCTACGTTAAATTACCAGAGGGTAGAAATGAACAACATCCTCCAACATCATCCAACATCAGCTTTCTTTTTGTGGCATCCCTCAGGTTTTTTTTTTTGGATCGGTGCAATCCTTGCACAGCTGATTTCACAAGCGGTCAACTTCAAGGGTTTGCCCAGTATCCATTCTCCTCCAGGGCAGTTTACCAGTGAATTTTCCTGAGATTCTCAGATTCTCATAATTGTATTTAAATAATTGCGTATTATAATGCATTATATGATATATGCAAATTATATACCCCCCAGTAATTTAACAGTATTTAACACAGCTATGGAAAAATGACCCATTTATACATGATTTACTTGTCAAAAGTGGTGATTTTCCATAGTTACGTTAAATTACTAGGGGGCAATATCTATAGCAATCCTTGAGTAGATACGATTAATACGATATACTTGTATATATGTATAGGACCCCTATGGTTGTATCATTGACAAATATAGTCGAAATTGATCGGAATTAAGGATACGGACCATCCAACAATTGCCGTTGAAATCGTTATTGATCAATCTTGCTTATTTCAATATCATGTCAACCTCTACTATGATTCGCTGGCAGTTGGAATCACAATGAATCACAGTTCCGGATTGTGCACAAGTTAACTTGGTGTTCCATTCAGTTATTACCAATTGTCCCAGTATTAGCTATCGAATGTTTATATCATATATGTATATATGTATACATATCCCTCCATGTCCACATCCTTACATAGCAGAATTTAGTCTCTCAGAACAAATGCAGCCCCACATTTGATGGACAGCACATACAGACACACACACACGACATATGTATATATATATATAATACTCACTATCATAGTTACACTGCGTAGACTGATACATATATATATATATATACAGATATGTCATATATTCGAACACTATATTGAACTAGATATATAATTATATATAATTTAATCCACACTAAATTATTTGTTTATGTATTGATATCAATTTAAGACAATGATCATGTGTTTATATATTTAGCAATATATTGATATATGGATGGGTGTACCAAGATAATACAATACAATCAAAATAATGGTAAATGAACTATATGAAATATACATTTATTACTTATATTACAGTATAATTTAGCCAATGACAAACAACGATACAACATATGCAAGAATCATAAACATATATATATATATATATATATTAACAGATGTAAAGATAGATAGATAGATAGATAGATTGATTGATAGATAGATTGATAGATAGATTGATAGATTGATAGATTGATAGATAGATAGATTCAGATAGATTCAGATAGATTCAGATAGATTCAGATAGATTCTGAGATTGATAGATAGATTCAGATAGATAGTGAGGAACATAAAAACACATATAAACACAGTGGATTTCACCATTCATATTGAAATCATATTGAAATCATGGATTTTCCCATGGCAGGTCATGGACTGCGACGCCCAGCTGCTGAGCATTTCAGAGACCTTGGACTTGGTGCAGCAGCAGAAGCAACGGCAGGCACAGAGCCTGGCACGGCTGGAAGAGGACGGGGGACTACCCTCTGGTAAACTAACATAGCTATTGAAAATGACCATAGAAATAGTGGATTTTCCCTTTAAAAATTGTGATTTTCCATAGTTTTTTGTATGTTTACCAAAGGGTAAACCTGGGAAAAATGGGAGTTCACCATCTGAACATTCTGAACATGTGGATTTTGGATTGGTTTTTTGAATTTTTACCCGCTGAAAAAATATGGGATTCTAGATGATTCCAAGTTCCAAGATGATTTCATGGAGCTTTGCCATCCATATATTAAGATGCTAAGGTGTTTCTATATATTTTTTCCAAGCAAACATGGTGATTTTTGGCGATTTGGGTGGGTTTGACTCACTAAAAATTGGAGAACTGCCACCAAAAAAATGATGTTGGGGGATGTGACAACCCAACCATGGGGGCATTGGGGAGTTTATGGGTGTTTACTGGCTAAAGCATTGGAGTGTAGGGATTCTTACCAACTGAAAATCTGGATTTAATCAATCATACCAAGATGAATGGACAATTGGAAGTGAACAAAAAAGGGGTTGTTGTGGCATAGCCGGCCAGCGTTTGAGGATTTGATCATTCTTGAGCATGTGAACTTACGTATTTAAAGATGTCAACCAAACAAAAATGGAAGGGTTCAGCCAACCAAAGATATCCAAACATGAGAACATTAACAACACATGGAGCAACCCAAAATACGGATTCGATCATATTTTGACTTGATTCAACCATGTTAGCCATCAAACAAAATATATAGTCAGCCCAAAATCTAGCCAACATGTGTGACTGCACATTTGGTGAATTGACCTTCCCTTTGTAATCTAACCTGGCAGTACTCGTGCTTGGATCTCACCAAGAGCAGCTGATTTGGTGGACTTTTCGCACAGTTACAGACCAAACGGAGAATGCTAAGCAGCAGCAGCAGCATCATCATCATCTCGTCATCATCATCTCGTCATCATCACCCACCCTGATTTGGCTGGTGGTTTCAGACAGATGTTATTTTCTAAAACATATTTTTCCATCTAGACACGTGGGGGTACGATGAGCCACACAATTAACTTCATCATATGTTCAGAGGGTTTGACACCACGGGCCAGTGATGTGTGTAGGATTTGGTGCCACCCTGGGGCCCCCATCAGGGCCCTGTGCCCTGAAGGACTGTCAGCAGTTGGATCAGCAAATGCAGGCAGCGCAGCAGGATTTGCTACGGGGCCAGGGGCTGAACGAGCAGCAAGCAGCTGAGATCAAGTCCCAAGCAACCTTGTGTGATTCCTTGAGAGGTGGGCGTCGAAAAGATCCAACAAACTTCAACATGAATTGAGACATGTTATTGTTTTGTAGTGGTGGTAATATGGGTTTGAGAATAGGGTGCCCCAACTCTTTTGATGGTATTTGATGGTCAGAGGTTGATCATTATTCTCCAACTATCTTCACAAATATGTTGCACATTTTTGGGCTGTGCCCCATTTTCAGACCCGAGCTGACCTTGGCACCTCGTGGGATGTATCCCAAGCTGGGTGACAACTAATGATGCTCCAAGCCACCTCCGCAACCACCAACCGGTGAATTGTTCATGATCAAATCTGGAAGATTTTGATCAGCAGTTTCCCAGCGAACAATGTTTGATGAATGATTATCCTACTTGATTTGCATCCAAACATATCAAAATCCATATAAATCCGACATAATCCTATTAATTTCCATTCAATCCCTAGTTGTGGATGGTGAAATCTCCATTTCCAAACCATGTTGTAAAAATTCCAGGGCCCCTGGCAGGCGATCTTTGCCAACTGGAGAAGCAACGTTCCATGGCGCAGGCCGAAGCAGAGGCCACCAGCCAAGGCATCTGCGAAGTGGAGATGGCCATCAAGGATAGCAGGCTTTATTCCATCCAGGTGCCTGGTTGCCACTGGTTAAGCCGCCACTGCTTGGTGAATCTCATGGATACATCAATATAAATATCTATGGGATACACACCAACAATGGATATATATATATATATATATCATGGGATAGCTGATGGGAAACAATGAAGACTCCCCTGGTTGATTGGTGCATTGTTTTTGGAGACTTACACTGGTGAATTTTCATTGCAGGATTATGGGTGCCCATTGTCTTGGGAGGATGATGATCCTGGGAGCTGGGAGAGTTTTTAAGGATACCTAGAATGAATAGACATATATATATATGTATATATATATATATGTATATATATATATATATGTATGCATAATTAAAAACTGAAGATTTAGATCCTAAGTTTGGGGTGATGGGCCTGTTGCTATGAACTGCCAACAGCAAGTTTAGATGTTCAATCCTTGGTTTTTGGGGGTGAAACCAATCGGACAGTCGATATGGAGGCCCGCCAGTTCACAGCCATCGATGCATACTTGTAGGTTGATGTGCTATGCTATTCCCTCATTTATGGCTGCGCAGGATCAACGTATTCCACTACCATTCATCACTTTCTTTCAACATCTCATTGTTTTTCTCTCGGACCCACTGAAAAAGTGGTGATGATTGGTTCTTAATATGCCGATTGATATTGGCACTGGCCAACCAGCCTTCACCAATAATAATTGGTTTACCAAGAAATAAAAGGCCCGTAATTATGGAAGAATATTCCAGTGATCTTCTCATGTTTTGTTGATAAATTTACCCCCAAGACATGCTCTGTATATAAATAAGCTATAATTATATGTATTTGATTATAGATTATTGGATGATATTGGAGAAACGACCCCGTTGCAAAACATGACATGCACCAGAAGCATTTGGGGAATATGTGCCTTGGGAGCGTCCTCTGAGTTTAGATTGCAACCTCGCTTTTAGGGATGCACTCGATCCGCTTATCAAACAATTTTGTCTATTATTCGGGTTTATCCATCCAAAGTCCAAGAATTTTCCTATCGACAACCCATCAAACGAGGTCTTTCGAGAGAGGGACGTGCTGATACAACAGGTGGCTGTGGCTAAAGACTCTGGACATCAGATCAAAATCAGAAAATTGAGAAACTGACTGTACAAAATCCGAGGAACCAAGTTGCCAAGATGTGAGAGGGCGATGGATAGAGAGAGAGAGAGAGAGAGAGAAGTTTCCAAGATGTCCTGCAATGCCAACAGACTAAACAGCTTCCAGACATCTATCATTATCCCAACAAAAATGATGGAATCATCCAAAGTGCTTTTGAAACATCTCAGACTGTCATCTTTGCCATCCAGTTTCTTATCCACTTTCTCAGAGAGAAATCATCCAAATCATCCAATCGAAAAAACAAATCCAAGGTCTCAGAACTGAAAGCTGAACAGCAGCAATTGGACGGCCTATGCCTGGCTCTGCGCCGTGCTGTGCACGCAGAGGGCCTCATCATGGAGGTTTGGGCTCCAAAAGGGGCCCATCGGGGATGGATTTTCGGATGGGCTTTGGGTGAAAAAACTTCGATTTGCTGTACCATGTAGGAAAATTCTGGGGAATACATATGTTGTTGTTTTATAATTGGTCCCCTTGAGCGAATTCAGAAAAATTAACGATCCAGTTTTGACTAGTTTTGACTGATTTTGCAAGTCAGAATCCGTTTGAGTCATGATGAGTCATGATTGTTGAATGACATTTTGGCCATGTGTTAAGATGGAAATCATCCATTTTTTATCAATATAGTATATATATATATATACGCACTATATCCAGAAGTGATGAATCCCTCTGTCCGTTGCAGTAGGCTACATCCCTAGGTATAGGTGAAGCAAAGCAGCCCAAAGTCAGTGGAACGGTCTAGCTGCTCGAGCAACAGATTGTGGTTCTTTGAGTCTAGAAGTTTGATCCCCATGACGAGCTCATAGGTTTTGATGTTTTGATCAGGACTTGCACGACATGTCTTGGCCGGCCAAAAAAAGGACATGGAGACGGAATTGCAGATGGCCTTTAAGAGGAAGGAAGCATTGCTTCAGGACATCGCGGTGAATAGCCAGACGTCCCTGAAAATGGAGAAGGACCGGGGTGGAGGGGGGGGTGATCTTTTTTGGTAGATGTCCCTTTTTGAAGGGAAAATCCTTTGTTGTTTTGCTCTTTTTGTGGTTGTCATTCTTTTGGGTGGTTGAAGGTTGGTCAACCATTGATGATATGTAAAATATAGACATGTTTCCTGGAATTGGTTGGTGGTCAATGTCGGTGTTGAAGAATCCAATCCCCCCCACCAAAAAAAATGAACATACCTCCGAACCGAACCTTAGCTCTTATTTTTCGGATGTATTGGATCCTATCCGGGGATATCAATAATGTTGTAAAACCAATAATAAACATGAATAAACGATCCCAGTTCTAAAACAGGGGAAAACCATAAATCTTCGCAGTTTATGGTTACCATCCCAGTTCAAAACCCAACTGGGGATGGTGACCATGCCATCTATAAGGACTTGGACCAGCTGCGACCGGAACTGGCTGAAGCCGATCAGCGATCGGCCTCCCTGGAGACGAGCTACTGGGATGTGAACCGCGGTTTTTCTCGGGCAAACAAGTCGTCGTCTCAAAAAGTGGATGGTACCCTCTGGTAATTTGACATAGCTATTGAAAATGGCCATAGAAATAGTGAGTTTTCCCTTTAAAAATTGTGATTTTCCATAGTTTTTTGTATGTTTACCAGAGGGTAAATGCTGTTTTTTTTTTTTAAGGCAAGTTTCCGTGGTTCTTGAGGCTCTTAAATTTTGACCCAGACGAAGTCTGCAGGACTTTCCCAAGAAAAGGTGAGGATCTAATGAGAGATGTAAGCAATATCAAATGAATCAAGAAGTGAAGATGTCATTCTGTAGCTTGAAGATGTGCCATTCGTTTTGCCTCGAATTTCGATGATCAAAACCACGGCAGAAACGTCACATTTGGGACCTGGGAGGAAGGCACCCCTGGGTCAAGTTCGGCAATATCAGCAGATTGAGGATGCTTAATCAATATAGACCTGATACATTGATATTGGATGTTACTGGATATTACTGGATATACTTATTATTTGTATATTATTGATATTGGATGATATTGGATATACCAAATATATAATGATTTTTTGTCCCGCTACTTCAGACAAACACATACATAACAAGAACCCTGCTTTAGTGGTGCATGCATTCATGTTGGATGTCTCACATACGTGGGGGATGAACAAAATGCGTTGTCAGCTTTCAATCAGTATGAACACGGATTAATGCAGGAATATATGCCCTCCAGTACTTCAATTTGGCAATGAAAGCTAAAGGCTAAAGGTTATGACGGTTCTTCATGTTATCAATTATTCCGTATTAAACATGTTACCATCAAAGTCGGATTTGTGCGTGTGTTCGTGCCATTTTAAATTCCCAGAGGGTACAGTAAGTGCCAAATTGAGTTGGCAGTCACGTCCCAAGGTGGATAATTCTGTTCATCCTTGCGGATATTCAGGTATAGGTACAAGATTTTTTGAGCAACCAATTGATCACAACATAGTTGGCAAGTTGATGCTCATTCCCCGCCATTCGGACAGACCCACTGGTGACCATGCCCCGCCATCGATCATGTGGGATGGGTCAAAAACTCGCTGGGCTGGTATAATCCGGTGTGCTGGTGAAATCTTTACGTTTGTAAAATTAAAATCGCATGTTTGGGAAAATATAACTTTTGACGTAGACAAACAAATTTATATATATATATATTTATTTATTGTATAAAATGTTGTAAATATATTTAAAAATCATGCTGGGAAAAGTCCCAGCTCTTGCCGGTTTATGCTTTGGCTACATGGCTTAATATGATTGGCAACATATCATCCCGCCCAGGTTTAGTCCAAAAGTCCAAGCAGTTGGAGGACGAGTTACTCCGGGAACGCTCCCTTCGCCAAGACTTAGCACGCTCGCCGCTGGCCATCTGAGGCCGCAGAAGCAATGAGCTGCTGAAACGGTCAATGTACGCCGGGAAAAAAGGGAAGCACTGGCACATGTTGAGGTGGGTCAAAATTTGGCATAAATCTGCAACATTCTGCAACTTTCCAAGGATTTTTGAGCAATTTGCATAGTATCTTGTTGTTCTCAGTATGTTCTCCACCAAATTTCCGCATGTACTTCGCCGCCTGCACGAAATCAGCCCCGCTGAGGACGGCGTTGTGGCAGCCCATCGATGTACATTTAGCCATCCGCAAAGATCAAGGTGTGATTGCTGCAGGACGGGTATTATTGGATGGTCAATCCAGTTACCCTCTGGGAAACATACAAGAAACTATGGAAAATCACAACTTTTAGTGGGAAAACTCACTATTTCTATGGCCATGTTCAATAGCTATGTTAAATTACCAGAGGGTAAGGTTAAACGACTTAAAAACATGTAAAAACGACGTAAATGATGGTGGGAGATGGCGATGGAGAGAGATGGTTGGTTGGTAATCAGGAGGTTTTATCCCTGGCCTTAATGGCTTTGACCCAGATCCATGTGACAAAGCTGGGAAGAAACTCTTCGTTTTGCTGTGTCTACACGGTCTGGCGTAATTACTGGGCACATGTTGAAATGTCAGTGCTCAATGGCATGAAACATGAAAAACACACACAGACATACGTACGTACGTACGTACATACATAGATACATATATATATATGATATGTATACATATATATATATATATATACATACATACATACATACATATATATACATATACATATACATATACATATATATATATATATACATATACATATACATATATATATATATATACATATATATA
>Ga0126342_10012786_pt1 | contig 14931 bp, 22 predicted proteins | sample Cyp1metagenome_FD_92528 | JGI IMG/M metagenome (GOLD analysis project Ga0126342, IMG submission 92528) | Coral microbial communities from Lord Howe Island, Old Settlement Bay, Australia - Cyphastrea 1 metagenome | ecosystem: Host-associated > Invertebrates > Cnidaria > Coral ...
ACCATCTTCTTTGGTTCACATGTTCCAAACTTTCTGGAGGCACTATCTTCTTTAGTTCTGCTGTTTTCCGACTTGCAAGGCCGCCTACATGTTGTTCGCATGCGCAAGATGCCTCACCAGAATATAAGCTCCATAGCGTTCTTTCTCCCTCAAATCAGCACTGTGTCGATTTGAGCCCCATGGAAAATTATACTTTTCGATGGGGTCCAAACTTTCTAATCGAGTCACCATCTTCTTTGGTCCACATGTTCCAAACTTTCTAGAGGCACCATCTTGTTTGGTTCTGATGTTTCCGACTTGCAGCAACCGCCTACGTGTTGTTTGCATGCGCCAGATGCCTCACCAGAATTTAAGCTCCATAGCGTTCTCTCTAACTCAGGTCAACACTGTGTCGATTTGAGCCCCATGGAAAATTATACTTTTCGACGGGGCCCAAACTTTTTAATCGAGTCACCATCTTCTTTGGCCCACATGCTCCAAACTTTCTAGAGACATCATCTTCTTTGCTCTTGTAACAACCGCCTACCTGTTCTTCGCATGCATAAGACGCCTCACCAGAATTTAGGCTCCATAGCAATCTTTCTACCTCAAATCAACACTGTGTCGATTTGAGCCCCATAGAAAATTATAATTTTTGATGGGGCCAAAAAAATACAATAGAATCACCATGTTCTTTGGTCCCCCTGTTGCAAACTTTCTGGATGCACCATCTTCTTGGTTCTGCTGTTTTCCGACTTGCAACGGCCGGCTACATGTTGTTCGCATGCGCACGATGCCTCACCAGAATTTAGACTCCATAAAGTTCTTTCTACCTCCGGTCAACACTGTCTCGATTTGAAATTTTCAATGGGGCTCAAACTTTATAATATAGTCACCATCTTCTTTGATCCACATGTTCCAAACTTTCTAGCGGCACCATCTTCTTTGGTTCTAATGTTTTCCGGCTTTCAACGGACGCCTACTTGTTTTTCGCATGCGCAAGATGCCTCACCAGAATTTAAGTTCCATAGCGTTCTTTCTAACTCAGGTCAACACTGTGTCGATTTGAACCGCATGGAAAATTTTAATTTTCGATTGGGCCCAAACTTTATCATAAAGTCACCATCTTCTTTGTTCCACATGTTGCAAACTTTCTTGCGAAACCGTCTTCTAACTTCTTTCCACTACCCATGCTTCACATGTTATAGGACTGCAACTTGAAACTTACACTTCTTCTGCGACACCCTCTTGCATCCTTCCATGTGGATCACTCTCGTCTACCCTTCCCTGCATGTTTCCGGGTTCACCTCACCTAGTTCCACATTCATTTGCCATTTAGCTTTCGTTCACCCCCCCTGGGCCTCAAGTTTGATATACCATTGGGCCATGTCACCGTTCTCGCAGAGCAGGATTTTGAGAGTCAAGAGTTTGCTTGGTGGGGAAAGGAAACCCGTGAGTAAAATGTTACTAGGAACGCAGAAGGCGCTAGAAAGATCCAGCAGCTAAGGCAGAATTTGTTCCAAATCATGTGGCTTGTGCACCTGACGTGGCGCAGTTGCAGCCTTATCCGTGGAAGTGCAGATAGTGCAGGTGGTTTCGCACATGGTGTCACTGCGAGGAGTCCAACCGGGCTCTTTGTACATTGGCTGATTTGGCTGTGCAGCTGTTGTTTTCCCGGCCAATTGTGCAAAGCACAAAATGGGAAGAGAGATGTGCCAGATGTGCTCGTGAAGTGGAAAAGCTTGACGAACTCAGAGCATGTGCTGAGTTCAGCAGGATTGGTGTTTCAGTTTGAACAACTTTTCCTTCACTTGGTGTTAATTATGGGTTTACAGTTGTGTTGTGTCACTTATGTCATAATGTTTTCTGCGGGCATCTAGGTCATTTGTGTTCAATCACAATGCTATACCGGCTATACCCTCTTGGCTCAAGTACGCTTTAGCACAGGCCTCTCCTTACGATCTATTCAGGCAGCTCACCCCTTCAGCTGCTCCATGATTTGCATGGCCTTGCTGGCTACACTAATAGCCGCCACCGCGGCTTCACAAGAAACTTCAGAGCTCCAGGCTCCTTCCGACGTTTTGTGGTGAAACTGCATGCAGCTGTTAGACATGCAGACTCTGCAGACATGAAGATTTATATATTACATTACATTTTGAATTTCACCTGAGCAAGTTCTGAATGTTTGAATAGTTGAAAGATTTTGACACATGAAATAAAATCACCAGGCTGGGCTGGATGCAGCATGGCAAGATGCGAAACTGTTGTTGTCCTTCGCAGTGGGCATCATCTTCATGAGATCACTGGAGATGCTGACTATTGGTGCTGGGGCCCTAGCGGAGACATAGCCCGAGGTGCACAAAGGTGCTAAAGTTCTGAAAAGACATCTATATACTGTAAAGGAAATAGGCATAAGATAGGCATTAGCATTAGGCAATCATAGGGCTGGAATCTATTTTCAGAAATCCAGCATGTGGAACTGAGGAGGAGCGGCAAAGGCACCCCAAGACCATCGAGCTCTATCCATTTCTCACATAGGTCAGAGATACAAATGGAATCTCTGGATACTTCCACATTGCCATACGGCAAAGGTAGAAAAGACTTTCATTTTTTTTGAATGCAACCATGACACGACCTTCAGGAAGGAGCTGCTTGCCAAGTTGACAGGTTTGCTTGTTTGGATGTGTGGCCGCAGACTTGCGTAGCATTGACTGGCGACAGCCACTAGCATCAAACCAGTGTCAGTTCAAGAAAGCAGCACGGGTAACTTATTTGCGGATGCAGATGTCCACCAAGCAACTGCAGGAGACAAACTCATTTCATTTAAAGCCGAGTCATCGAGGGACACAGCCATAGGAAGAGCAGAACAACTGCCAAACCGATGTCACCTGATGTCACAAGTTGGCTGAATGTTTTGGAGTACCCGAATGCCAGAATAGTTGCGGGGTTTCAGTCCCTGGGAGCCGGAGTGACGCAGGGAACCATTTGACATAATTTGACAACTTGACTAATTAGCCCCTAGCCTGATGGCTGGAGAAGCAGGGGTCATGAGTGAGGACCAGTGGCAACAGCAGGAAAGTACCCGTAAATAGCATTATATGATTGTATATATTATTATATAATTACTGTATAATATGCATGATATAGCTCTAAGACTGCTCTATCCTCCGGTTCCAAGTGAAGATGGGATATCGGGTATGCTCTTTGAAAGAAGGGAACAGCTTGAAGAGACGAGAAGATGCAAGAAAGATGGCCATCAGTCATTGCAGAAGTATCAGAGCAAAAGTGTGGTGAGTATAGTTACTATAGTTTTTGAAATGCTTGCCAGGAAGTGTCTTCGCGCCGGCGGCCTCCCATAGGGTCAGCTGAATTTCTCGCTGCTTTCTCTTGGTGCTTGTTTCCTTGTTGTTTACTCTTTGTTTGTTGCTTGCTTTTGATTCACAGACTCAATCCTGCTTGGCATTGTCCAGTCTTTGGAGTCTTCGCCTCTGAATTCATCTGACTTTGCATTTGGAGGTCCACAGCCAGGAAGGTGCCAAGCCCTCCCAGTCCCCATATTCCCAGTGTCATAGCTGCCATGCCTAGAGGGCCTAGAACTCCTGCGACACCGGCGAAGAGAAAGCCCAAGGCTGAGGACGTCACGCCAGTCAAAGGCAAGAAACCTCAAAGCACTCAATGTCAACGCCCCGGTGTCTCCGAAGGATGTGAGAAGAAATCCAAAGTGGACCTTGTGAAGGTCACTCCGGTCAACACGAAGAAGAGAACAATGGAAGCAATGGAAGCTCCGGTGACACAGGCAACACCACAGAAAGTGGCTCGTCAAGTTTCTGAAGTTCAAGGTGGCGAGCCCCCAAAGACTCGCAAGACTGGCAAAGGGAAAGAGGAGAAATTTTCCGAGCACCAAGGCCACCAAGGGAAGCCAGAGAAGCGAGAGCAGAGCCCTGAGGGAAGTGAGAGCTGGAAGGACTGGGAGGGATTGATGTTGAAGCTCTTTGATCGCATCGAGACTGCCTTGCAGCAGAACGCCTCGAGATATCGGATCACTTCCGTGGAGACACTTCGGCAAAGTGTTGAGGCCTCCATGAACCGTGATCTCACTCTGGAACGGCTGCGGCAGGTTCTTTCATTGAGCGATGGGATGTTGGAGGCTTTGTGGAAGGGTGAAGGTTGCCCGTACTTGTCCGTAGAACAACGGGACAAGGAGGGAAGGCCAACACGCCCTGAAGCAAGTGAACTATCTGAACGTCGAGCCACATTTTACAAAGCTTTGTCCGGAGCGTGTGCCAGAAAAGAAGTGCCAGCAAAACCTCTTCCACCTCGACCAGCTGGGCATGAATCAGAACAGATTGAAGAACCCGTTGTTGTGGATGTTGAAGCTGGGCGAGCGGCTGCAGCAAAACTTGCAGAGCTCGCCAAGCTCCCAAGCCTCAGAACCACTGGGACTCCAAGGCAGCGAATGGAAGCTTTGAAAGCTCGAATCGCTGCCAAAAAAGCCATTGTGGAAAAAGAGGAGCAGGAAGAAGCAGAATTTCAACGCCTCTTGGATTCCATCAGTGTCTGCGAGGATGTTCTTGCGGCAAGAGAGGTTCTGATCCATATGTTTGCTCGTCCTGGTGAGGGAAAGATTGTGAATGTGTCAGAGAAGAAGATTCTGGGAGCGCTCTGTTCTTGTACCTTTGCAGATCAATGCACTCGAATGGTCAGCCTGGATGCCGGCAAGGTTGCGCTGGCAAAGCTGAAAGAACTTGGAGAGGGGATTTGGTTCTCAGTGATTCCAGCCCAGTACTCGCAGGACACCTTCTGGCGCCGTATCCCTGGAGGAAATGACACCAGAGTGCGCGCAGCTTTGAATGGTGAGATGCAGGCCCTGCAGGAGAAGAAACTGAAATTGGTATCCGGCAGTGTCAAGGCAGTCAAGGCTGCAAAGGTCAAGAGGGACATATGATGTCCGTGATGTCCAGATCATGGGAAGCTTTGTGAACAAAGCTCGTGGTATGACGCAGGCTTAGTTTTTTGTCTGTGATTATATGTGATTTAATCTTGGTTGTGGGAGGAAAGAGTAGGGGGATGCTGCTCTTCTGGTTTCACTCCTGATGTTCTACATCAGTTGGGGAGATTTGCGGCGGATTTGGAAAGAGCCTTGGGGTATCGAGCTGCTACTGCTAGTTGCAGTGTTGATCCAAGTTGTAAGCTGCCTGGAGGCTGTACTTTGAGATATTTGCTTGAGATCAAACCTGCAGGCGCTTACACCTTCTCCTCATCATGATTGGGCTGGTAGTCCTGGGTGGTCAGAGTCCCAGGGAGCCGAAAGCCGCCTGCTGAACTGTTTAACTCTTCCAGAAGGATGACGTTCAATTTTCCGAGCATCTCCCGGGCCTCTTGATGCAACGACCGGCTCCAGAAACTTCTCAAAAGCCCATGTTTTGTCCAGGATCCTTCATAAAATTTCATACACGAGGCTTCGTTCAGTTCGTTCCCGAACAAAACACGTTTTTTTTTTCCCCAGCTTTGGCTCAAAAAGCTGCAGCCATGCCGGGCGTCCAACCGGTTACAATCGAGAGCCGGGCTGGAATCCAATCCCGGGGTCTCGGTTACGAGCCATCATGGAGCAGCAGCTTGGCCCCATGGTGCAACAAGGGAGCAGGGTGATAAACAGATCTTGGGTCATTTCATTTCATTTCATGTGATTTCACAAGAATTGAACATGGTATTATAGAATTCTTGACCTTGTTGACTTACAGTTTTGATGACTCAGAAGTAAGGAATCCTTAATCGGAACCCAACGTGCAGTCTCGTTGGTAAATTGATTTCAGCCCATACCGATTTCACAACTGGAAACAACCCCCCCAAACGGAAGCAAGCGAAGCCATGGCATTTTGATCCATGTCGGATGTGATGAAAAAATGCCAGGTATTCCTTTCGAGGGTTATGACGGTATGACGCAGCTGCAGTTCCAAGAGTCGAACGCGCCGTTCCTGAGACACGGTGGTCAGGACGGCGAGTTGTGTTTGCACGACATCATGGTACCACATGGTACCACCCTTTTCTTATTTTCTGCATAAATGAATTCCCGCAAGCTCCTTAGTGAAAGAAGCTTTAGTAATTGTGTTAGGAAGCTTTCAGTGCTACCACAGTATGATTAGGCCCTAGTCCCCCACTGTTTGTCATTCACAGAGTCCTTGGAGTCAATCTTTCTCATCAGCCCATCCCCCTTTTTCTCTTCACACTTCACTCTTCATCCGCAGGTTCCAGTGCACATCCCTCCGGGCTGGCGCCGTGTGGAAGCCAAAGTGCCAGGCAGAGGGGCTGCAAAGCGATTGTGAAGAGATGGACACTCTTGCCTCTTGCTACCTAGCTTCCTCCGGAAGAAAGAGAAATGATGAGGGGAAAGAATAAGAAAAACAGGAAGAGATTTAAGAAAAGATATGAAAAGATGATAAAAGATGATGATACGAGTCAGAGAGTGATAGAGAGTGTATCCTGCTTTTGCCCTGCTTAGCTCGGTTGACTTTGAAGACTGGCCAAGGATACGCCTGGCACAGGCCCAAGGGCATCCAAGGCCATAACACTTTCATGCTGTCAGGTAAGCACATCTACGTGCACCGTGAGACGGGGACAATCCAGCGTATGCCAGCAGATATCTATCATTCCAAGGCAGGGAGGAGGATGGTGAAACATGGTGAGATAGACAGAGATATGGCTATAGATATGGAATATATATATATATATATGTACACACACATATCTATCTATCTATATATATATATATTTACACATACAAGTTACATACATACACTACAAATCACATACATACATACACACACACATATATATATAATATGTATTACATGATATATGGCGTGTTAAGATATGATATGGTTAGATTTCATCAGATTTGAGGATACATTTCTGCCAGGACCAGGAGTGGATCTCTACCGACGGCAAGCGAATGACCGAGGACCACTGGCTTGAAATGCTGTGGACAGCGCGCAGTACCAGTGAAAATCATGACTATAAGTTGCAGGCGGAAGTTTCTATGTTCAGATGCCAGCACGAGAGACAGTGGCGTCAAGGGTCTTGGAATTTCTGTGCATTTCCTTTATCACTTGGGATCCGAGGACGTCCTCAACGATGGGATGCCAGATCTGCTTGCACTGGAGCTAGCATATGGAGGAGGTGGCAAAGCGAAGAAGGCCTGGACACACCTCAAGCGGATGAGAGAATAGAAGTATATACAGTATATATATATACAGTATATATATATACACAGTATATATATATACACATAGAAGTACATATATAGAAGTAACCTCCATGGCTTTGACCTTGCCGTCAGGCAATTGTGAAGCCAAAGGTGGTGCCTGCTGCCTTGCCACCAGAACCAGAGAAAGTAGTGAAGCCTGAGGCTGGGGAATTTTCTTCAAGCAGGATATTTGAATATGTTTGAATATTTGATGGGTGGTGAGATATTCTTTTGTGTTAGCAACTGGTAGCATTTCCATGCATTTCCTGCAACCAGGCAGATGGCCAAGTGGACCCTGCACAGGCTATGGGCTCGCTACCAGTTGCTCGTAGGCATTTCGGCATTGCACACAAATTTTGCAGATGTATGTATTATATATGGCATATATGGTCTCCCTGTATGTCCTTGTGATGGTTCGACCAAGCCACTTATCTTCTTATGGCCCTCCCAGGTGGCGCTGCTTTTTCCTGGGCAGGGCTCGCAATATGTTAAGATGATGGGAACCGTGAAGGACATGCCAGCAGTGAAGGAGATCTGGGACTGTCAACTGCAACTGCCGATTATCCAAGTTCGAAATGCATTTGTGCAAAATCATGTCAAGGTGGCATTTCTCGTTTCAATTCAGAGACATTGGGAGTTTCATTCCTTATGTACTACCCGCCAGTTTCTTTTCTTATTACTAGAGGCAGGTTCACTCAGACAGTTGAGTAAAATGGGATAACTTCATGACATCGTCAGGAGATGTTAGACAAGGCTGCCAACATGCTGGACTTCAACCTGCTGGAGCTGTGTCTTAAAGGGCCTGAATCTGAATTGGAGAGGCTTGACAGCATTTGGGGTCTGTGGCCAGGGCTTTTAACAAAAAATCCCTTCTGTGATGATCAGGTGGTGATCAAAGATTTATCCATGAATTTGTATTTACTTGGCGTATCGTGTTCTCTGGCCCTTTCTTCGCCTTGCCTTTCAGTATCTTTCAGTGCAACTGTGGCAAGTGTAGATCCATGTAGATCCAACAACGGTAATGACTGAGGCGCACTAAAGCCTGCCAGCCGGCGATGTTTGTTGCGGGCCTCGCTGCAATGGAGAAGCTGCGTGCCGAAAAGCCCGAGAAGGCAGCAGAGTTTGGGCCACAGGTTCTGGACCTTCAAAAACAATATCATATACAGGATATGCTGTACAATTTATGCATGATGCTTCACTGAATATGTATAATTACGTATGCATATTACACATTTGAAAATTATTTTTTGGGCATATCCCTAGGGATCCCAAAGTTTCCGTATGGCCAAAAGCAGGTCGAACGCTGCCAAGCTGTCGCTGGCCTGTCCCTGGGAGAGTATACGGCACTGGCCGTGGCCGGAGTCTTTGACTTTGAAACGGGATTGAAGGTCGTGAAGTTGAGGGGCGAGGCCATGCAGGCGAGGAATGGATCTCGGGATGCAACAACTGGGGCATCGTTACCTTGTTTCACGAACCTCATGATATTTCATGCTGCTGTTCGGGACTGCAGCTGCTTTGGGATGGAAAGCGCCCACACTTTGCTATAGTGCGATAATCCGGAACTTGGCCATCCTGAATCCTGCCTGTCTCAGAGGTCTTGTTCCCTTGAAGCCAACTGCGTCAAGTTACTTTAAGAACAGTGGACCCTGAGCAGTTTTCTTCCCTTGGCAGGAGGCAGCAGAAGCTTCTCAGCAAGCGATGTTATCGGTTGCCGGCCTCGACAAGGACCAGCCTGAGCAACACATTTCTTGCATTTTCTTGCACTGATTGGGATGTGTAGTGCTCCTGACTATTGATAGTCATGATGCGGTGCTTGTAGTTGCCTCGAAAATGCCCGTCTTATCCTTGTACTTTGCTCGAGCCTGCTAAAGACACAGACTCTGAGCTTGTTGGAGACAATTTCAGTTGTCATCTGAAGGTCCTCGGCATGACCCTAATATTATGTATATCATTGTATATCTATATATACACATGTGCATTTATCATGTAAGAACCCCATACACACATACACATATACATATATACATATGTACATATATGTATACATATATACATATATACATATATGTATATATAGATGTATATATGTATATATACACATGTACATGTAGATGTATATATGCCCGTGTATGTGTATATGAGCACGATATCCATGGGTTGTGGGTTCAGAAGCATAGGCAATTGAGGCTTTCTCAGTGAATTATTCAGAAGCTGTGCAACTGAGGGTTGATCCAGAACTTGGAACCTATTTTTTGTTTTTTAAAGGTGTTGAACCATTTATCAAACCGCTTGACAAGGACACGCTGAGCAAGCTCTGTGAAGAGAGCTGCGAGGGACCGCAAGATGTTTGTCAGGCAAGCAGCTTCAAGAACTTAATGACCCATCCGGGGCTTTGGAATGCAGGGCGATGCAAGCACCTTCTCAGACCTGTGTTGCAGATTCTCTCATTCTCTTCTACTTGGAGGTGTCATGTCCTACTGGAGTACTACAGTACTACTGCATAGACGCCGCTACTTTTTATCTGTCCAGGTCGCAAACTTCCTTTTCCCAAACGGCTTCTCCTGCGCTCCTTGGTTGGCATTTACTATAGGGATCCATATATGGATCCATAGGGGGGTTTGCTGGGAGGGTTTGGTGCAACTGTTTTCGTTCCAAGGCTGGCACATTGGCGGCAATACAGCGCCTGGAGCCAAAGGTGAAAGAAACTGCTCCTTGATGAACACTGGGACATCCGTCATCCGCACTGGGAGAATGTGCGTCCAAAGTTTCTATCAGTTGACACCAAACATGAAAGGCAAATTCTGTCAATGGCTATTCAGATGTCCATAAAAGTCCGTGTTCTGGGAGAGTGTTGGCAAGGATGTTTCCCAGTGCAGGCCCTACATCATAGCCTTGCATTTAGGTACCTTGTATATCTCCAATTAAGAATTCGGGTACCTAACACCTCCGGTCATTCATTGCGGGCTGGTCGCGATGGGTCTCTTGCGATAGTTTGCTGTTAGACCATCTCCAGAACAGCTGCTGCTTGCATGATTGCAATTGTATTCTGGCCATGGTAGCGGTTCAGAAGCACAGTTAAGAGACAGATGTCTATGGCCTTCTGATCGTGTTTGGTCAATGCGAATACAACATGAAACTGAATGATATGTAGACAACTTATTTGGACACCTGTGCAGCTGGAAAGCCACAAACAAGAACCCTGGCACTTTGACTAATTATAGTGTGTTGCGCGAGGACATCTTAAGATTACATATCACGCTGCTTCTACTCCCAATCCCTGTAGAGGAGCTTGCAGCAGCTCAGATGCCTACACATCATGAATCATCATGAGCCCTGCTGAGGAAGGCTGTTTGCAAGCAAAGATGCTGAAGACTTCTGGTGGGTTTCACACGAGGTTGATGCAGCCTGCGCGGGAGACATGGCTGAATTCCGGATCAGATCTAGCAGCATTGTGCACATGCCAAGTATGTCAAGTATGCCAAGCTGTAGTTGTGGCAACCTGAGAAAAAGCTAAGGGAAGGCCGAAATGAACCACTTGGCTGTACAAGGCTGCCTGTCACAAGAGTCTTGCTAAGGAGAAGCTGCTAGAAGCGCTGCAGGAGGCATTGCCAAAGATGAAGCCGCCAAGATGCCACACCGCTGCAAGCTGAAACTGCCTTGATCCCTGGAAAGTCTTTGGACACTTTAGATGTATTGAATATTATTGAATAGTCTGAGAACCTGCATGATGCACGGGCCATATACATGTGTGACCTGGAATGGGGGGAGGACATTTATTGCCAAAGTGAGTGAGTGGATCATCAGGGTGGCTTTGTGTGGCCGAGGTGATGTGTACATGAATCTGACCGGCAAGAAAATTGCAGCTGGAACTGCGCCTTCAGAAATTGTGCCGCTTCTTGCGGACCAGCTTGTGAACTGCGTTCTTTGGGAGCCTGCTGTCTTGGGCATGATTAAGGCGCTACAGCAATGGGTTCATGTTGGGTCACTCTGAGCCCGATGTGGCTGCATTGGTGCAAAACAGAGTTGTCAATTTTCTTCCACCTGGAGTCGTGAATTTCCAAGCCCAGCCTCAGCTTCGTAACTTGCACGATCCGCTAATACTTTGACTCGTGGCCTTGTTGCAGGATGGCGTATCCGAATTCTATGAGTGCGGGCCCATGAAGCAGCTCAAGTCAATGCGTGCGCCTCAAGAGCAAACATCCTTCGGATGTGTGATGGCTTTGCTGTCCCAGTGGCGATGGTGGCCAACTTTCTTTGCATGTCCTGTGACCACAGTTATGCATTTTTCTGAGGGTCATGTTGATCTAAGGATGAAAAGGATCGACCCTGGAGCGTTTGGAAGCACTACCAACGTCGATGTTTGACAATGTGAGAGAAATTGATGGTTTGAAAAATAGGTTGCCAAATGTTGCCAATAGATTGCAGGTAAGGGACAAATCGCATACCATTTGAACCTCCTCATGAAGCCATGGACTTCAGATTGAGCAACTTAAACAGCTTCGAAAGAGTCCCACAGGTGGACAGTTTCACAGCTTGTCTGGCAAGGGCTGGTGGCACAAGACCCCTAAAAGGTTCAGAACATGCGCAAGCTCAAATAGTAAGAAGTTGTCAGAAGTTGCCAGCAAAACTCGTTGCTGAAAGATAGTGGTGTCGAAGATCACAGCTGGCTTTGTGCTGCCAACCTTTGCGCTTAAAGTCAGACTCTTCCAGCACACATTACCTGCTGAAAAAAAGTGTGACATTGGCATTTCTAGGGCAATTCTGGCGGCAATGCTTTCAGTCAACCCCTCGCGGAGCCTTTGCAAGGAATGAACTTCGCCTTGTTGAAAGTGACCTACACGGCCCGGAACTTGGAAAATGCTTTCAAGCTCTCCAACCCATTTCCTGTTACATTGTCTACTTTGTCCACCAAAAATAAGCGCGAGAGAGAGAGAGAGAGAGAGACAGAGAAAAAAACAAAATTCTGCTGTGATCGCGTCGAGCTTCATGAGTTCATCAGGCTTATGGCGATCGCAGATCCTTCTTTGTGAACCAGGCCGTGAGAACCACGCAACTGCAGACAACTTGAGCAGTTTAAGTTTAATCGATAAGATCGCATTCAATCAAGCACAGTGCAAAGTGTCAGAGTTTAGAGTCTAACCGAGTCTAACCATGGAAGTGGTGTTTCTTCACACAGGCCTTTTGGTTTGGACTGCTTTCATGGTGTGCAGCTGCATGCGCAAGGCCATCAATTTGTTGTATGTCGTTTATGGCGGCGCGATCTTGTATCCTAGGACTGCTTGCGGCTGCGTGCAGGTACAGTTCCATGCCGTGATGTGTTTGGATTCTGACCAAAAACACAAGGAAAAATGCTGCCGTAAGCATGTTCAAGCTGCGAGGATGGTTTTCACCAACGTCGTAACAAAAGAGATGACAAGCTTCCCGAAAAGGCCGTTCTTCATAATGGGTGCGCCTCCCTTTGGCTTCCTCTTTTGTCTGTGTGCTTCCTCTAAGCCTTTTGGAGACCAGGTACGCTTGATAGCCTTGGCACATTTCTCACTTGCAGGGCTGCTCAGCATGAGGGTCATGTGGGTCATGCGCTCCACTTCCGTGAGCACTAGCGAGGTTTAGGAACTGCTTACACTCCGGGCTCTATCACACCTTTGACGCCTCGGCGTGCTTTCGTCATTGAGTGGAATCTCTCTTCAGTACATTCATTCAGATCTCAAAGACATCTTGGCACAGTAAGATGCACCCTCATGACAGGCTCAACCAGCTTCTCATACCATTCACCATGCTTGTGTGTGATTCTCAGATATTCTTATCTTCCAAGATTCCAAACATGTAAACGACATAAAGATGTGTAAAGATTGGCATCTGCCCAAGAGCGGTTTAACCGGTTTAGAATTGAAGGTCTGCAGTATGGCTGAGAGTACGGAGCCGTTGGCAGGAACGATGTGGCTTTGCTCTCAGACCCGTGGCTGCAAAGCATGGCAGATGTCAAACGGCTGGAAGTTTGAGGTGCTTTCTTCATCGTCCTGGGAGCTTCTATTAGCGTTTGACACTCAGAGTTGCTTTGCGTAGGACCTTGAATTGGGGCCGGGTAGGCCATGAGGTCATGCTCAAAGGTTTTTCTTGGAGAGAGCTCAAAACCTGTGCCAGCAAGGTCATTCCAAAGATTGTTGACGTCCCAGACGATTCAAGCGCGTTTGGTACTTGGGATGACTCTTTGGGTGACTGTGTGATTCAGGGTGGCAAAGTTGAAGCTCCTTAGATCTAGCCGCAACAGGCTGCAAAACATAGCCGTCCAAAGCCGATGGTACGTTGAAAGCTCAGATTGTGTTGAGCGAAATATAGCTGAGAAGTGACATGCGGCATCGCAAAGTGAATTTTGTTGATTCCAATTTCCTAAGCACAGAGGAGGATCTTAGGCTGATGCAGAAAATGACGTGGAGCTAACGACAACATAGCGCAACCCTGAAGCAAACAAGCAAAGGACCTTAGTCATGTGATGTCATGTCCATTACTTTGTATTTGCCCATATTTGCCCTGTGAAAACTGGAGGCGATTTTGTTCTATGCGCTTAGCAACTTTCCCATGGCAGCGTTGGGGCCCAGCACATTGCTGCATACTTTCGCACATCACACAGGCGGTGACCAAATGTGACGAAGGTCCAGCTGCTACAAGGAATTGACTTTCGAAAACCAGCACTTGGATGTTTGGACTCACCCTCAGCTGTCAGCTGTCAGCATGAATCAGCAGCCAAAACCAAATGCCGAATCTGTACGAATGCGTGTGAATATGTATTAAATTTATTAATGCAATGCGTAATATGATCTGATGTGCGTTTGCTTTAGCAAACAGCTTTTACAGTATATGCTGGCATACCTATACATAGATATTATACGTATTATATTATGTAGTTTATTTCTCTATGTTTATCTATGCGATAGCTTTCTTCAATGCATGTCATCACAATAGATAGCGTGTCGTATAGAGTGCTGCATTGAGTCTGGCCATGTTGGTGGCGCAAAGAAAGGTACTTGACACAATGGGTGTCGATTTGGCAGTTTTTTGGCATCTTGGCGGCTTTAGCATGGCATCATCTGTCATCATGTACCATCGTAGACCAGTTCAGTCCTGGAGAAGCCTCACGATCGCGCGCTCAGATCTCTTTCATCTACATGCCTCTCTTGGTGTTGCCGGGTTTCAGCAGCAAACAGGGAATGTCGTTCGCAGAAGCCGGCGGCTTTGAACATAGCTGAACATTTTTGAGCATATTTGAACATTTTGAATATGCTGTGTTGCAGAACTTTAGTGATTCGAAGGGGTCTCAGCTGCCTGCTTCTCATCATTGCACTTGTACTTTGGATTGGTCCTGAAGCCTTTTGGGTCAGGTTGTGGACTCTTTTGTTGATGGCTGGACTTGCTACAGTCAGCAGGACTTGGAACTTGATCGATGACGTGTTGAAACGAAGGGCAGCAACACGGTTTCTATGGGTCGTGGCGGTTCAGGATCCAGACTGTGCCAGAGGTGGTGCGTTCCTGCTACTAACAGGTCTTTTGCTCAGTCACTCTGCTGTTTAAGTCACTGCCTGCATTATGCAATTATATTCACCCCGCTTCGCGTGGGGTGGCCGCCCACACCGCAGGTTTATTTCGGTCCGTGAGAGGGGCTAAGGGTGGTTTTCCCCCGTGGGGGCTCCCCAAGCTAAGAATTTTCACTTTCC
>Ga0126342_10012787_pt1 | contig 14931 bp, 11 predicted proteins | sample Cyp1metagenome_FD_92528 | JGI IMG/M metagenome (GOLD analysis project Ga0126342, IMG submission 92528) | Coral microbial communities from Lord Howe Island, Old Settlement Bay, Australia - Cyphastrea 1 metagenome | ecosystem: Host-associated > Invertebrates > Cnidaria > Coral ...
AAGCCTTGAAAAGGTCACTTAAGGATTGGCTGTCTGCGTGTCACCTGCGTGTCACTTGCGTGTCACTGGTAGGCCACTGTTTGGTTCGTTTCCTTAAGTGACCTCTTTCTACGTTTTCCTTAATTGACCTCTTTCTAAAGGCCACTTAGCAGAAAACACAAACAAGGTCACAAGGAATCGTCTGGACCTGGAACAATAATGAGTGAACATTGACACACTGGAAAAAATACAATATTTTGCATTTGGGCACCAGCATTTTGATGGCACCCAAAGACGGTGCGGCCGAAGTTGCAATATGCTGGGACAGTCCGATGGATGCCAAAGAATCATCCCACCCAATGAGGGGGAGGTTCCAGCCTACTGCGACAAAGTTGCCAGTGTGTACTGACCTGTTTTATGATAAGTGAGTGGAGGTCTGACAGACAGGATACAGGAGTGATGTCTTCAGGAAATAGGGTTTTAACAATTATGTATTGATCATTGGACACTTTGGTCACAGGTACAGGACCTGGGAATGATGTACTGAGTATTTATACCTGAACTGGTTCAAACTGTGTTTTTGCCATGCCAACTTTCCTTTACTGTATCTTGCAATCATTGGCACAGCTTTGCGCAGTAGGCATCTGAGAAATCGTGGGCATCTACCTGTTTGTTCGCGACAAAAGCAAACACTGTGTTTGGATGGAATTTCGTTGTAGCTGCAGTTTTTTGTGGTGGCTAGTTGGGGCCAGTTGGACATATCATGGAAACACAATGGAGATGTGGTAACCTATCCGTTTCTTTGTACAGTAAAGTATATATAGAGCCAGAAGATCGGAATCTAAAAGATGAATTTGTGACGTGTCGATTCGAAGGGGGTTGTATCATCATGCTGCATCCATTGTTCCAAGACACGGTTGGGATATGCTGGGATAAAGTGTGCGACGTCCAACATCCACATCCAGTCGCATATTATGGGAGAGTCCTTCAGTCTCAGCCCAGAAGTACTCACAGGTGGAAGTTCAGCTGGAAAGCTGGATCCGACTTGAAAGAAGGAACTAATTTGATAACACCAAATCATGGCTAAACCAACAATACCAATCACCCACCTGATGATACGGGACTATATGGGACTTGCCCACCATGTTTGTTGCAGTATATCGGCCCCGCAGAGTGAATAGACCCCTGGCTTTGCCAAGGGAAGTAAATCGGATAAACAGGTGTTTGAAGTTGGAGCCCAGAAAGTTTGATAACAGTATTCTTCAAGAGACCTGATGGTTTCCGCAATTTGTTTTTGAGTTTGGGTATCGAAAGCCATTACCAGCCGTCAACAGGCAGACGCACCGCATAAGGACTTGCTCTACAGGCAGTATGACGTGCCCGAAGCTTAATTTGCAATCTCTCATCCAGAGCTTTGTGAGGGGTTGTTGAACACGTGTGGTTGGTATAATATATTTGTTGGGCTCACTGACGAGTCCCAATGGCAAGTGTGTTTTGTTCAGTGGGGTTGACACGACCAATCAGATGTCCAGTCCTCTGAAGGCGGGAAAATGTTCTTGACATATGTTCAAATGAGAAAAGCTTTGAGTTGGGATTTCCGACGTGAATATGTGCCAAACAATTTTTGATTTTGCCATGGTTATGATTGGTCTTTTAAGTGCCCTAATTGGTGATGACATGGTACACCCCCCTCCAAACTTCAATTGATGCCTGAGGTGCTGATCTCAAATGTAAATTTCATTATTTGTCATGTGTAATCATATTAACTAACGTATTTCTCCTGATATGTATGTATTTAATTTGTATATATATATATATATATTAGATAATATATAGGTCTTCGTTCGTAGCACTTTTTCCTGGGAGACTAGGGTTGTTGACTTCTTTTTGAGATATCGGTCAGAAAAAGTAGTTCTTGACCAAAGCGCCTACTTTTGCAATTTACCTATGACTTTCCTGGTTTCATTTCATGCTGCATTACCATGTTACACATTCAACCTCATCCAATCCTATTTCAGTTGAATTCCCTAATGTGAGCCATTGATAAAACTAAATGATGCAATGACAAGTGGCCCGCAAATCGACAGTGTCAACCACCACCTACCCTCTATCCACCACAAGCGAATAAAATCGAAACGCTAAACTCTGACCAGCCATGTTAGCTGGTCAATCGGGTTTGAAATGCCACTAACAGATCCTTTGGCTCACCATTTCTTAGGTTATGTTCATTTTTGTGCGATGTGCACGTTGTATGCGAAAGTTCGCGCCTACAAACACCTTCAAAACTCCCGCAAAAAGCTTCAAAACGACTACAAAAACCAGAATCAAACGCATACAAAAACCATCAAACGCTTACAAATCCCAAAAAACTGAGTCACTTTGCTTTTTCAATGTTTTAGGCAATATGCAAAAAACATGGAAAATTTAGGCCTTCTGCTACTTTTTTGCAGAGTTCTCACAGAATCATGTTTTTGGAAGACGCATGGTCATGATTGCAAGTTTGAACATATTTTGTGGGAGACCATTTGAAACCAGGCTTTTTCCATGAGCGAAATCTATAATCAATTCAGGGGGTCGGGGGGTAACAGAAAATTCAAGGTTGCAGTGGAGGGCATAAAGTTCACGATCGGTTTTTGGAGATATCGACCAAAACGTCTACTTTTGGAATTAGAGTCCAGCAAAAGTAGAACACCAGGGGTCGACCAAAAATTCTTGATCTTTTGAAAACCTATATAGGTATATGTATACTACACTATAAATTATAAACTATATATGTATACATTGTTATGCATAATGCTATTTTTTGGGCCTCAGTAGCTGATCCAGATTCTTGTAGACTCATGTCCATGCATTTCCCTTATATTATCCTTACAGGTTTCTTCATTTGACTGCTTGAATCCTGAAAATCGAAAACTGTCAGAGGTTGTGTGGCTTAAACCCTCATATAGTTGTTTGAGGTGATGTTGTGTCGGTGAATCATGTAGTTTCAGGTTGTCGCCCACAGCCACATTGCCAGTCCACACTAGGATCATCACATTTTGGGTAAGCGTCTCCTATCAATCTTTATTAAGCCTATGAGTGTTCTGACATCAATATCCCTCTAGGAAGCCAATTTCAAATAACTGTCTCCTGGTTTTAATATGGGCTTGGATGGTTTTGATTTGACTTTAGAATATTGGGAATGTATGTGGCACTAGCCTACATTTGCTGGGTCGATGGTTTGATCCCCCAAGTGAGCAAATCCACTGGTTATCAATCCTTCTTTTCCGTATAAAAAACGATTTTGGGCTAGACCTTATTTAGATCCATTTGCAGTATATATATATATATATATACGAACATATATGAACATATTATAGACATAGATATGGATCCAAGCAATTTATCATCAAGTACCCAGATGAAAAACGGCGCAGCCGGCGAACTTTCTTGAGGCCGCCAAGCGCCTACCCCGATCCAGTGGACTATGACGAGCCGACGGTCTCTTGATGACTTCAGCTGGGTTGCATGACTGTTGTTGCACTGGGAATAGAAAATAGACTATATGTTTAAACGATCATTCATATGATATTCATATGTATATACATTGAGATGTATACGTCAAGGCATTCAGTCAGAAGATATGTGTATAAGAATATGTATATATATATACATTTACATTTACATATATATAATATATGCATTTATATATATATACATACATACATATATATATATATATGTTTATTTATACATATATATATATATATGTTTATTTATACATTAATATATATATATATACACATATATATATATATACGTGTGTGTGTTTATACATATATATATATAGACGACATACATAGAAACATTTATCAGCATCTCAATCCTGGTGGGGGAATCAGTGATATCATGCACAATGCACATGCAATCCGTAACAGCCATTTGGTCTCATCTGCTGGGATGGTTCACCCCTGAGTCATGGGCGAATCCGCCGGTTGGATTTCAATTACTCCTAATCATAGATTGATACTGCTTGATATATAGATTGATATAGTTTATATCTATTTCAAAAATAGATAGTACCGAACCTATTGAAATAGGTATCTATACTTTTCATAGAAACTTGTCATATGTCTACTGAAGCACCATATTGTACCTCAGATCAGTGATGCATGGTTTGTAACTGGACACAAGTTGGCGGAGCCGAGTCCACTGGGATTTTCATGGCCTCACGGCAAATTTGGAAGTGATTGTCATTTGCTTTGAAGGGAGACGAACAACTTGTGCCTTGTTTGTGGTACCTACCTATCTATCTTTCTTTCTTTCTTTTTTTCGTACCTTACCTTACCCTACCCTACCTACCTACCTAGCTGCCTGCCTGCCTACCTATCTCTCTCTCTTTTTTTTAGCCTGTCTATCCACCTTTTTATTTGCATACCACATCTAGAGATATCTAGAGTGCATGCACAAATACATGTGCACCCAGATAATACAGTATAATTACATCAATAATCATCAATAATTATATCTCTATATATATATATTCACACCCGCAGAAGATACTGCAAAATCAGCCGGGGGGTCAAGCCACCATGCTGCGTTTGGTTGTTTTGTGCAGGTCACGCGTCTCACGTGGCACCTCCCGACGTTGCCACCGGACAAGACTTATCGTTGTGCCCTGGGCCGAGATCCCCCCTAACGCTTGCATGAACAATCTATGGGGTAAAGATGGGTAAAGGATGCTTAAACGATATTCAGCCAATCATGAAGTGCATGAATGATTTGTTTACTTCTTGTTTTACGTTCCAGAAGTTGAAGGATTTAGAAGCATTATATATGATTATAAATATATATGTATATATATATGGTTTGTTATTCAGTTCGGCAACACCGGTTATTCTGTTGGATTTTCTGAGGATAGATGGTGCATGGTCCACGTCCCTGTTACTAGCTTACCGGCCTCACTTGTCCCTTGTAGTCAGCCCCCTGCATTGCAAATGTGGGAAGCACATGTTTGTTTGCCTATTAAGCATCCGAATAAAAATTGTGGGTGGAAAGTGTTCAAAGATTCTGGCAACCTCTATTTGACTGAAATAAATACAGTTACCACTCGCCAGTGTGGCAGACAAAGTATGGCCTTGGATTATATGTTCCAAGCTTTTGAGTGACTGGGGATCCGCTATTGTGAACCATTTTCAGGTAGCACTAATTACAGAATGTTTCTTGGAAGTTTGGACAGACTAATCCCAAGTCTGTCCGGAAGTTTGGGCATACAACTCTGTTGGGTTTCTCACCATGTATTTCTGGCATGGTGAAATGTCCCCAGGTACAGTGGAAGGGCGCTTCGAAACCAACACATCTGTACATTGGCGACTGGGCTGCAAGGACTTGGCCTGTACAGAGAGTGCTATTGGGACCAGGTGAGTTGTGAAAGCTCGGTGTTCCAAGCCTACCGATGTGCGATGTGGATAATATTGTGTCGAAAAAACTATTTTGGGAGAAAGCTGATTCTACCAGGACCCATTGCCTCTACTCACTCTACTCCAAACTTGCTCAGAAGTCTCGAATCTGCACTGCTGGAAATCGATCGATTCTACCAGTGCCTTCAGATTGCAAGCTGTGATCTCCTGAAGGGTCCATGCTCAATTTGTGAAATTGGCTCCCCCAGCTCAGGTGGACGCCATTAATGAAGTTGGGAGCCTCAGGGCCAAAGGGGGCAGGCAAAGCATCGGCGCAGAAAACATGAGATTTTTGAGCAATTTCCCTGCATATGAAATGTATTTGAGCACCTAAGCACCCGTACGAAGGGGGCCAAAGTCCCAAGTCATAACGGCTACAGTCTTTGATATTTCACAGAGCCAGGGAAACTATCACTAAAACATACTAGAACAAATAGATGAATGATGATGATTTACGATGATTTACCGAAGTAAAAGATGGTGATGTTCCAGTTCGCTAGCTCATTCTACAAGGTGGTGCCCCAGTTCCATGGTGGTGCCTTTTTGTTTTGGTTAGCTAATTTGGGTGTTTAGTATATATATATATATATATATATATGTGTATATATATGTATATATATGTATATATATCTATATATGTATATATATATATATATATATACGAGGGGGTTCATATATGTGGGATTCCCAATAGAAAATCCTATAAAAATTGATGATTTAGAGGTACCCCCATTTCAGGAAACCTCCATATCTATAGTATTCATGGGAGTTGTTAAAACCAACTTTGGCCAAGTTGGCTAACTACAACCATCAAGTATCCGTATATGGTCTATAATTCTATAAGCCAATAGATAGACCGACTATAACCACTAACTACTACCAGAGAACTTTTAGGTAAAGAGTCGGTACAGAGAACAAACTGTAGAACCCTACCTGGCTTTAGAATATTGACCCCCTCTATTTTCTTGGGCTTATACCAAACAGTGGTAATATATATATATATATATAAGTAGTAGTTACAATTAATGCCCTTGAAACCTGTGTTTTTTGTTTATTTTGTTATAAATGGGGGTCATCATTCCATTGTTTCCATTGGGTCTAAAGATATTGTGGCTTACAAACATTGTTCCCCATTAATAGATTATAGATATATGATGATATAATAATTTATAATACTATATACATATATAGATATATGATGATATAATAATTTATAATACTATACACATATATATATATTTAAAAAACAAAACTGTTAAATTAGTTAAATAAATAAATAGCTAGATAAACAAATATATATATATATATATCATAAGTTAATGTATTAATAAGTTAAGTTGGAGTTATTTTCACCACTTTGATATCCCCAGGTCCGGGCCCTTCGTGGTGGAGCGTGTGCCTCCTCCAACGCCACCGGAGCTCGTGCCGGTGGCGGAACTGCCCACGCCTGGCACCAATGACGGGGGGGGTCCGGGGGAAAGTCGGGAGAGATCTGACAGAAAAATGGTGAGTTAACATGATTTAAAGGACGAAAAATGTTAAGATGTGCAAGAAGAATAGGGACTTAACATGATTCAACCATATTCAACCAACAAAAAAAGGAATTCGTCGCATAAAAATGGTGAGATAATTGATTAAGGGAGGTCGCATGGGAATATATATATATACACGTATAAAGTAAATGATTACTGTATATTACTGTGCTGTACAGGATACTCAAGCCACCAAGCTGTCGATGGGTTTTTATAGGGGTTATTCTACGTGGTTTATGGATGTTTATGGGGAATTGTTATAACCAACGTGAACAATGGATTTGGTGGCCCATCACTACTTAGCCAAGTTGGTTTGCAAGTAGTTAAACTAGCTAGCGTTTATGTTGGCTATGTCTATAGTTAGACGATGATAAATCAACTTGTGACTGAAAGGCTGCTTCCTGTGATCTGACATAGACTATAAGTACCTCACTGTGATGTGTTTAGAAATGATTGTTGGTAAGATTAACTATCCGGGTCCCAGAATGGCCGACCTTTTCGAGTCGGTGATTTTTGTAATTTACCCAGCCATAACCAGCCTGATATACCTGCATAAATGGATCATTGGGTCACTGGAATAGATGGGATTATACAAGAGTTAAGAGTGTGATAAGCGGGTCATCTGCAATTGGTGGTGCATCCCAATTGGGATGTGATTATTAACCCTACATGGGGGAAACAAAAAACACGATGATGTCTTCAAAATGTCTTGTTTGAAGATCTTTCTCGTCTGATCTTGGTACTTTCCTTTTTCTCTGAAACCAAATCTTATTTGGGGCTTTCAACGATGTACCAATGTACCCTTTGGTAATTCAACACATGAAAAAAGGGGCCATTGATGATTTACCACGGTAATGTTTAGCAAAGAACTACTTGTAGGTGTTTTAAACGATGATTTAGCTTTGGAACTGGTCAATGACCATTGGTGACTAAATCGGGGGTATCATATGTAAGATCTATGTAAGGTGTAAGGGGATATACCGCCAAAACATAGCATATGCCACAATAGCTCCATTTTAGGGTCCTGAAATTCATTGAGCTGGTGATATGGTCATGGCCGATTTGCTCCGGTTCCCCGTCCACGGCCGTCCGGTTTGGAGAAATGTAAGTCAAAAGGTGGTGAGATCAATATCCATGTTAGGAATATTCATCTTAGGAATATGATGTTAGGAATATCCGGATTAATAATCGGCTTGATGTAAGGAATATTCATGTTTTTTCAATCATCGAGGTTAACTGTTAACTGCTACATTTTCCAACATGATTTGGCTAGGAATATTGACCTGAGATGACGAGATGATATGGTCTTTACTGTGTGATTTACTTATCATCGACATCCAATCAATCAAGTTTCCTAGCCTGACGTCATCGTTGGACATTGTTTCAGGTGACCGCTGGGAGGATTAGACATGGCTTGGTCCAGAAATGTGTCCACAAAATAATTCACAACTGACGTTTTGATGGTGAACATGATGTGTTTGATAGAAGATCACATAGTATTTCTACTGGATTTCCCAACCAACCAGCTTTGAATACCGTTTCGGCGACGATTTCGGGGTGGCTGCTGCTCAGGCCCGAGCAAGAAAAGCTCTTAGCACGCTTGACTCCACACAGCAACGCATGGTTGGCAGTGTGGGGGCACCAAGGGCTGTGTTTAACGGTCAAGGATGGCATGGGGAAAGTTTTGGTCTGAAACGAACACAAAGATAGAAAATGTGACTGTGTGGATGTAGCAGTGTACTTGCCTACATGTAGGTGTTTCATGTTTTTGATGCTTTTTGCATGTGTGCTTTGTCATGTCGGCTGAAACCTGTTCTATTCCAAGAGTTCAAAGCTTTGGGTGTTGTTCCATCTTTCAGATATGCTTATGACAAGTGGTTCTCGTTGTGTTGCGATCTGAAACCCTGGTAAACAAGAGAAAGACTTGGTTACATGGCTGTCTCCAGCGTTTCTTATTTCCATAGATTTACTGTATACATGTTCATCCTGGCCAGGTGAGTAGATGGCGAAGCCTAAATTCCAGCTTCACTTTGAATCGTCTTTTGCGTTGGAGGAACTCACCATTTCCCCACATTCAGAAATCATTTTGTAATATGGGGGGTTCTTAAAATGCAGAACATCCCAAAGTCACCATGGGTTTCTATACCAAGGTCATCCATGACTTGGATGATTTGGGGTACCCCCTAAATCTTTTCGGACATCTCCATATCATTTCATAACACTATTCACCATGATTAACCATTATTAATATCTATTGGTCACCATTATAAACATTATATCACTATTTTTGTTCATCCCTTTTCCCGAAACAGTTTGCTGTTAGGAGTCCTAAATTGTTTCTTAAGAGGTGTCCGCCCTCGAGACACTGCTGGTGTCCGGCTCTTTGAATTCCTTCATTTGTCTCGGGGTCTACGGTGGTGTAATTGTATCATTAAATATCATTAAATCATATTAAATCATCCTTCATTATTCACCCGTATGAATCAATATATCTACATACATATATAATCATATATATATCTTATATATATATATATTATATATTATATATATTATATATATATTATATAATATATATGTATATTATATTATATTATATATATATATATTTATTTATTTATATCAATATGATTGACCATAGTAACTACATTTTCATCCCATGAAACATCCCCATTTTTCATCATCCCAAATTGGGGACGGTGTCGGAGGCGATGGCCCTGGCGGGTCCAGGGACGCCACGTGGACATTCTCAAGGAGAGCAGTCACGTCCTGGAGCGGCCCGGTTTTTTCTCGGAACGGACCTGCTGAAGCGGTGAAGCAAAGAAAGGAAACCTGGTAAATGATGGTTAACCAGATGGTAAAGGTTTGGTGAAAAAATCTGGAATAAGATACTTAGATGACTTAGATATACTTAGATGATCATAACACAGAAAGGAAATGTTGGATTTAATGAACAATCTGTGTTAATAGCCATATTAATGATTAACGAATTAAATCTGATTGGCGGTTTGGAACATGATTTTTATGACTTTCCATTCAGTTGGGAGTGTCATCATCCCAACTGACGAACTCATAGTCTTCAGAGGGGTAGGTATACCACCAACCAGTAAATGTATGTAAATGTCCGGTGAACAAATCTGGAATAATATACTTAGATATACTTAGATGATCTTAACTATACCGCATGATATAGAACATATATGATCATATATGTGTGTAGATTGTAATAGATAAATATGTGGTACTGTGAAGATCATATTGAGTGGTAGACAAAGATCATAGAAGATTCACGAGATTTGCGTAAGTAGGTAAGTCACTTCCCACTGCCCTTTGGTACCCTTTGGCAAGCAAAGATAGGCTGAGACTCATGAACACGGGTGTATATAAGACTCTGGGCAATCAAACATGGCAATGGACAATGGCCCATTTATAGATGAGATTCCCATTAAAACCTCCACCTATATAGATGATTTTCATAAATAATAGGGTTTTCTCATATTTTCCCAGGTTTTTTCTCATGATTTTTTGTTTTTTATAGGGGATTACCCAGCCAGCCGTTTTTGATGACACAAATTCGGGCACCGAAAAAATGGCCAAGGTACTGCCAAAGTGATGCACTGCAGTCTCTGAGGGATCCCAGTGCAGAGACACTTGACCCTGGTGGGTGGTTGGGCAGGAGGATTTGGTATCCTTCCAAGCCCCTGTTCGGCAGGGTCTGTATGATTTGGGGGGATGGTAACGTTAAATGTTCGAATGATGAACCAAGAGATATCGATATATTTAAGCAATTTTAAACACATGTATATGTAGCCAACAAGAATGGAGGGTATATGAAATGGAGACAGTCAGCATCAGTAGCTTCCTGGCAGTTCCAGGAAGACCATACCAAAACGGTCGCAAATGCGGGTTGGCCAATGCACAACTGAGGGAGAATTTGGCCATTCATGAACCAACAACAGTTGGGGATTTAGCCAATTGATTGATGTGTTTCCTTTTCTGACGTATTTTCGATGCTCCGTTTTGTGCATTCCGTCTTTGATACCACCTCGCATTGTGGGTCACCGAGGCCTGTGAACACGGAGGGGGAGACGGCGATGAAGGGTACCAAGCTCAGTGCATCCGTAGAAAGACGATCAGAGTTCATCGTTTGTTTTTTATTATGATTAAACGTAAAGCATTCGAGTTTGGGTCTCATTAATGTTGTTCATCTCCAGATTTACATATGTTTGATCAAGTCATGTACATTGGTCAAAGCCTAGTTGTTGTTGTTGTTGTTGTTTAAGATGATGATTGTGCTTCCTTACGCATTGTTGTTGGTTACATCCCTGTCGTTGCGTTTGTTGGTTGACTAAATCCAAATGTTGTTTGGACAAAACTCGTTTTTGATGATGAAAGTGGAATGTGCAACCGTTGTTGGTTAGCTGGTTGTTATTGGTTGCCTGCAGTCAATATTTTTGTTGGCTATATCCACGATTTGTTTGGTAAACTTAAACATCAACTTAAATCCGCAGTACTTGTTGGTTAAATCAAATTAGATCCCAACCATTTATTGGTTTAATTCAATAGTTTTTGTTCGTTAAATTCACCTGTTTTTATCCCTAAACTGTTGGTGAAATCCCCATGTTTTATCAAACAATGTTAGTCAAATCATGATGATTGTTGGTAAATGATGTAAATATCTCAAATTGTTGCTTCATTCCTTTTTTTGGTGTGAAATCCCTGATTTTCCCTGTTTTTCCTGGTTAAGTGGGTGAAATCCTTATTTTCTATGCTTGAAGCCCAGCCGGTGCGGCCGTGCGCCAGGTCGTGCTCTTGGCCGCTGGCACGAAGCCAAGGCGTCCTTCCTGGGAATCAACGCCATAGTTCACAGATCTTATGGGAATCTGAAGGGGAAGATTTATAGCCAACAATACGATTAGTCAATGGACGTAAATGGTACATGTACAACCAACAATTCCATACAAGTCCAACAATATGTAAATGATTTAATCGACACTTAAATAGGTCTTGAAGCAACAAACACCGTGGTATGTTAGGGATATATCCAACAGCCATCTTATCATGGGAAATTAACCAACTGTAACCTTATGGCACATTGGTTGGAATATCATGGAATATATACAACCAACTGTATCTGGTTTGTGGTTTGAAAACGTGTTTTACGTTCCAAATGACTGGTAGGATGATCATCAATGACTGCGCCGGGACTCGAGAAGACGATGATCGGGCTCACAAAAACCACAGATATTGACGATTGACTAGCTGACCAGCGATTGATTAACCGATTAACCATTGAAAGTTGAAAGCAAGGAAAATGGCGATTTACACAGCCCAAATGGGGCTTTAATATGGTTTAATCAGTTCAATATGATGTTTCACCATGGGAAGATAATGGGAATTATGTGGCATAAAAACCCAGGCATTGGACTTGGCCACTTGGCTGTTTCTGGCGGAACAGTGTGGGATTTAAGCATCAATGAGTGATGAATTTGGGTTTGTGTCAAGACGGGATTTACTATATGTTCCTGTAGATTATTAGATTTAAGTTACTGCAACTAAGCCAAAAATATGTCTATTCAGCGAGATTTTACAAATTGTATATATTCAGCGGGATTTAAAATGTTACATGTCTATTTTTCTTTGCAGTTACATGTCCAAGTATAACCCCCACCATGAAAAGACAAGACCGCGCCGCCGCGACACGTCCGCAGTCCATGCAGATTTGCTTCGTGCACTTTGTGAAGAACGAGGAGTGACAGCGGGTTCCGCCCCGAAGCCCATGGCTTCATAATTTGAAATAGTGATCAAGAAACTATGAATATGTGGTGGTAGATTGTGGTATACCTACTTTTGGCTCGATTGAAGATCTTGAAGTTGTCCACATGGCCAGTGTGGGGTATGTTGGCTTCGCAATTTTGGCCACAAATTCGGGTCCCAGTGATTGAAGTCGCGCCAGCGATTGAAGCATTATCAAACAGTCTTTATTAATACGTTATTGATATTGATTATTTCTATTATTGTTATTGATTATTGATGACTACTATCATTATCAAACAGTCTTTGAAGTATTATTGGTATTGATTATTACTATAGATACTTTCCAATGATCTTCGTTGAGCTTTCACCTGCACTTAGTGGTGATAAAACCATGGGGGTTCTTTTCCCGCTGGTTGGTTGATTAAGAGAATGGTAGTCCTGCATTGAACAGCCAATAAGTGCTAGGATTTATATGGATTTATACTATACCAGTCACCGGCTGCACTCCTTTTCCCTGAACGACATGGATAAGATGATAAGACCCAGCATTGGTGGATTGAAGAATATGCCATCTTACCGGGGGATGATGAGCCTCAGGGGCCTCAGCAGCCTCAGCGACAGGTAGTCTTTGAGTTGCCGCCAGAAGCTTCCAGCGAGCCAAATTGGGCGAGGAATGCCCAGAAGAATCGCCTCGGGCACGGGACCACTGGGACTAGTTGGCTGATTTATTACATGTGAAAAAACATCACATGGTGTTTGACGCATCTGTAGTCCAAATGCCTGTCATTTGATATGTTCTTGTCTTGAAAAAAGACCCGAAAATCTGATGGTATATAGTAATGTTCATCATTGAGATTGCCACTAGAAAAAGAAAACGAACAGAATGGATACATCCCTCATGCGGACACAAGCCCATATGCTAGCTTTCCATTCTTAAATGGATACACATAATATATATATATATATGTATATATCCATATATAGTCATGTGTATATATACAATTATACATAGTTGTATAAGCTATATATATATAGTTACATATCTATATATATATATATCTATATATATACATAGTTATATATACATAGTTACATCTATATATAGTTATATCTATATATAGTTGTTGATATAGTTATATATATAGTTATTTGTAGAGTTATATATACATAGTTGTATATATATACATAGTTATATATACATAGTTATCTATACATAGTTATCTATACATAGTTATATATACATGTATGTGTATATATATATATATATACCAAAAAATATACAAATAGTTGTATGTATAGTTATATAAATAGTATATACACATATTCATATATGTATATATATATATACACATATTGATATATATATATATGTATATATATATGTATGTATATAATTTCATGTATGTATATATATATATATACTATGTATACATATTATGCCCATTCTCCTTAAGTCTTGGTGAACAGAATTTCCATTCATTCCTGTTGCCCTTGTGTATTCCCTGGGGACGCTCAGGTGCCAGTGCTGGTGGCCAGTGGCTTGTGGCCGGCTGAAGGTGACGATGAAGTGGGGCTTTGTGGGTTCCCCAAAAAGATACAAGGTGAGGCCCCCGTTGGGTGCAAGAAAACCAGCAAAGTCATGCAGGGGTTGGTAAATGTCCTCATCGAACATCACCCAAATATTGGGGATATAATCTCCAACAGATACTTGAAAGTGATGTTACAAAAAAACAAAATGGGACATTTACCAAACCCTGCTATGGTGGTTAAATGGGATCTGATGGTGACTTGATGGGATTGAGATGGTTAAGTTGACATAACATGGTTAACTAGGGTTTATGGGAAGTATAACTATAGTTAATGAAACTAACTTATAAGTGAGAGGGCACCACTTTGTAGGAACGGTTGCAGAAAATTGCTATTTTTTTTTGATTGGAAAAACATGATCGTTTCCCTGACAGTAACCACCTAAAAACAATAGACACGTATTTCCAGGATATGAAACCGATCATGTTTCCGCTGGTTTCCAGGTTTCCAACTTGTTCCAACTTTTGTATCTATGACTGACTGGGGTGTGCAGGATGTGACGCAGATGGTGTTGTTCCCGAAATGGTGTAGATTTCCTACTTCTTCTCTGTTTTGGGATGCTATATATATATATATATATGTGTGTGGGTATATTGAGTGGGGGTTGTGCTGGGGGGAAAAAAGTGTGTGTATTTGGG
>Ga0126342_10012788_pt1 | contig 14931 bp, 13 predicted proteins | sample Cyp1metagenome_FD_92528 | JGI IMG/M metagenome (GOLD analysis project Ga0126342, IMG submission 92528) | Coral microbial communities from Lord Howe Island, Old Settlement Bay, Australia - Cyphastrea 1 metagenome | ecosystem: Host-associated > Invertebrates > Cnidaria > Coral ...
TGTTACTTCTGAAGTCGGTGTTACGTGTTATCGAAAGCTTTCCATACGGCCAAGGGGAAGTCAAAACGACCGATGCGAGGTGTTACTTCTGAAGTCGGTGTTACGTGTTATCGAAAGCTTTCCGACGGAAAGCCAACACGAGCTGCGCATGTCGAGCGAAAGCCCGCGGGGTGGCAGAGGCGGCGGTGCAGACACTGCGAACTTTGCAAAAATCGATATCAAACTGGAAAAATCATTTGTGCATATCAAAAATATCAAAAAAAAAATGATATCGATTTTTCCATACAAGTTTTCCAAATATCAAAAATATCAAACTTGTATGGAAAAATCATTGCAAATCGATATCCACAACTGTTCCATACTGTTCCATGACAATCAAGGGATGATAGGAGTTCGGTCTGGTCGCAATCCCACGATGCGTCATATGGAGAGAACACATGGTATATCCATTGCCTCCTTACATGAGCATTTTCAACGTGACCATTTTCTACTTATCTATGAAATTACTGCCAAAATGGCTGCAGACATACACACAAAAGGTTTCAAGAACCCTTTAGCCTGGAAACGTGCCTGCATGTTGACCAATCTCCTTGAACCGGATGATTTGGGAAGCAAAGACTTGTATGATTTGGTTCAGCCCAGTACAGATGTGGATACCACCACACGTCAGGTGTTTCAGTCAAGAACCGATGATGTTCCCAATTTTCCGTACACAGAGACTCCAGCATTGCCAGGTGAGATCTACGTGAAGGGGTTAACCAGCAAATTAGGATTTCAACATGTCCCAGGCAGTGGTCCGATTTTGTAGTGAAGGCTCTCCTGTCTTCTATCGATCGAAGCCTCCGGGAGTATCGCTTCCATTGGGACTTCATCGGAGTACATGGGTTTTGGTGAATGGTGTATGGAGCAAAGTGGAAGATCATGCCGCACCGCCAGCTCAAGCAGAACGGTTTGACAGATGGGTAGAACGTGCTTGTTTTCAATGGCGTTCTCCCGGTGGCAAGATCTTGACACCAGTAGCCGCGTGTACCCACCGGGTCAGCGAAGCTGATCCTCTCCGTACCCACCGGGTCGTTGAGGCTGTTCCCGATCATTACTACACAGAACAGGACCCTCAACCACTATTTTCAACGGAACCGTTGTTTTCCGACAAGGCTGTACATCAATATTTTCGAAGTTTGGCTGATCTTACCGTACCTTGTGGACGTGTGATCAACACGCTACTGCGCCTTGTTCATGAGGGGAGTCATGGCACGGATTTTCGATCAGACTCTCATGGGGGGAGCTCTTTTCGATCTACTCATGGGAGGAATCAGTATTCTCGTGTGACACCAGCATCATCGAAACGTGTAGAAACATGTGATCAATCAGACATTGAAGATGAAGTCACGAATCCAGATGTGAAAACCAGAAAAGAAGTGAAGTACCAACAACAATCAGATGATAGTTGGGAATGGATGGATGACAATACCTTGGTCAGAAATCATCGGACGCCACGACGAAACAGGTTTTCTTCGCAAGAGTGTGAGTCATGTCCCTGTGATGTTCGTCTTTTGTCGGATCAACGTGAAACGAAACAGGACTTCAAAAATCAAACAATGAATGTGAAAGATAACTGGAGGTTGAAGGGGTGATTATTCCAGGAGCTTGACAAACAAAAGAAATGAGTTCTGGACCGGCACTACCACATTCAAAGTGATGAAGCACGACAGTATTGGATTGCAAAAGCTCCACTCAGTCGGTAAGAATCATGTTACATTGTGTACTGGTTGCAAAGGAATGTCAATCGTCAGTCAGGAACATGTGTTTGTGATTCACCGGGTTCGTGCTGAAACTATGTCGATAGTGGAAGACTATCCTCAGATCCATGTGACACTTTTGATGAAGAATGGGGATGAAGTAGTGTATCGGTTCACAAGATCAATTGAGGATCAATCAATGTCAGTCTTTAATGGGATCGACACCCACCTCACACTCGCAGAAATACCAGACGAGGTACCTACCCTTGTTCTACTGCGTTCGGAAGAACGTAACTGGGTCACACAAATGGCCAACAACCACAGGAGATATCTCTTTCATGTGGTCACGATCACTGAAGATGATGATCTTCTTTCGAGCTATGGTCATTGTAAGGTCAAAGCATGTCTGAGGACCAGTGCCGACACAGCGTTCTTCTCCGGACCATGTACGGGAGGTTCACCTTGGAATCGTTTGAACAAGTGGATGAGACAGAGCACCGTTCACATGCTCGAGGCGGCTATGGAAAGCATTCACTGACATTCTTCACGTGCCATCAGCAGTGGAGCTCCTGCTCTTATGGTGTTGCCAAGAGGATGTGATTACTGGCGCGATAAGAGAATGGTAGACTTGATTCAAGGAACAGAGAACATTGAACATGCATTTGATGGATGTAGTATGGTTTGAAATCGAGTGAAACGCCACAACCAATCAAGAAACCATGGAAGATCGTGTCATGGAACATTGACTTTCCAGACCTTCATCTCACTTGTGATAAGTCACACAATCATGTCGAGTGTGCTGGTAGGGAAACGAAACTCACACAAACCTATACTCCATGCATTGTTGCATTCATCATGAAGAGAGTCAATGATCATGTCACACAATCGAAATATCGAACAGTTGAACCAGAATTGAATCCTTTCGAAACACATCCGAATGAGAGACTCAGGAAGCATAAAGATTTCTCACATACTCGAAGCCGTCCATCAAGCTCAAACGGACGTCGGCCGACCGCTTGTGCAGTCCGTGAGGATTGTGAAGAGGAGGAGGAACTTCGTCATCTTCTTCGTCTGCTGGCTTCCAGGTGAACTCTCGGGGAAAGCCTCTGCCGACGCCCTACGTAACCTCCGGTTCGTGGGCAGGATGGGCAACTGCAGCGTATTTTCTTTGAAACCAAATCAGATGGCCTTGAAGAGAAATCAAATTACCCTCTTCTGCAACGCTCTCAGGGAGTACCCGAACGACACTCAAGCTCCACAAGGATTAACGCGGGTCGTGAGAAAGAACAGAAGAGAGGGTCAATCAGCTCTAACATTAGAACAGGCCGAAACTTGGATCATGAATGGTGCACCTCCGGTGATTGTGGCAGCAGCTTACTTCGAGAGCCACAGAGATGTACCTGAGAACGTGGAGGAGTTTCTAGTTGCAGTGCAGATCATTGGTGAGAGGATGGCGAATGCCGAGAAGGAAAAGTTATGCTCCCAATTCATCTTTTCTTGCAAAGGTATCATTGCCACTTTCAAGCAGCAAGATTACGACAGAGCAAGGATTGATCGCTTCTGCAGCAGAGACATTTTTGATTCGTTAGGTGAGATGTGGGATGTCGCCCGAGTCCATTACCAGCCCGTTCCATTCAAGAACGAGAAGGCAACGCATGAGGTGTTGTTAGATGTCAACAGGAGATTGGCCGTCCATGGAGCATCAAGGCATGTGAGGACGGAACCACCCATTGACTCATTTCTTGCAACCACCAGGACCAAGGAATTCCACCGCTTCTTTGAGGACAGCATGCAGACTCCGGCAGAGAGATTTGATCTAGAACGAGTGGAGTCTTGCTGCCGTCGTGTGATGTTGGAAGCAAGGTTCATGGCCCATGCATTGAGGACGTATAACAAACTCCAAAACGGCGACACATCGAAGATGATCACAATCAATCGGATCTTGCTCGACATTGCGGACTTCGAAATGGGTGAATCGGATAGCAGTCGATCATTGCAGGAGGACAAGTTGATGATGTTGCGATGCGCTGCTCAAAACCATTTGACCCTGATGCTGTCCATCAATTCCTACCTTTCTGAATTGGCTGGGAACTTCAGAGAGTGGAGCAGGGTGCCAGGATCATCGCTGTCCCGCATTCAACACTTTCGAGGCATGAACAGCAAGATCAAGGGAATGCAAGAGCATCTAGTTATGATCTTCAAGCAGCAACTTCCTGAGGACATTGTGTCGAATTGCGGATACAACATCTTGCAAGCGGAGGAAGGACACTTTGGGCCTGTGAAGAAACGATACGATGCTCAGAGTTGAAGGAGAGATCATGCAACGAATTTGTCAACATCGCCAAGTGGAGGATCATATTCAGCAGTGGAGTGCCTAGTACTACAATTCTCAGACGGCCAATGGCCAGAAGAGCTCCACGATCTTCAAGGGCTTGCATACCCGGAATGGATTGAAGAGAGACAGGATGCTGAGAGAAGACAAAGGGAAGAACAACAGCGTCAAAGGGATGCGGCGCAACAGGCGAGATCAGCAAGTGGTCCACCTCCCAAGGCTCGACCAACAAGCCGAGCACCTGCAACAGTTGCTAAGGAATGGGTCAGAGTTCCACTTGGACACACGGCAACCTTCTACTCGAAAGTCGCGAATGACTACTTCGGCACCAGTGTACGATGTGATTTGTTGAGGAATGGTGAGAACTTTGTGGCTTTCAACCGGGAGGGAGTAGCAGCGAATGGAGATTCGGTGAAACACAAAGTGTGGTTTCAATATCTCCGCAGAGTCACGCACTACGCGTCGTTGGTGTTTGGAACAGTGCCGAATATCGCATTGAAAGACTTGGATGATGCGGACAATGAAGCATGGCTTCGTCTCTATACCCACAACTTCAATGTGACATGTTTGAAGCACAGCAATAGCTTTCTGACCCCTGAAGCAATGATGATCAGATTGGACATGTGTGATATGCCAAGCACATCCAAGGAAATTCCAGCATTGGTGAAGAGTTTGCAAAGCAGAATTGGCACTTACATCATCGAGAAACCGCTGGTACCAGATGCAGATCAAGAGCTTTGCGGAATCGTGCGCGCCGCGCTGGCCGTAATCATTACCGACCTGGTCTACCACACTCGATCATCAACATCCAAGAGCACTCACAACCTTGAGTCAGCATTGCAGAATGTGATGGGAAATCCATGTGTGAAGGTGTTCCAAACAGCTTGGGAAACCCTCAGAGATGCAGAGAGCACTCTTGAAGCGTTCGATCAGGGCTTACAACATGTCAAGTCGGCGACAAGTAGTGGAGCGAACCCCTACGTTGTGGTATGGCTGTGCTTCACGGCGATGGTCAGAGAAGGAACACACATCATTTCTGAAGAATCTTCGTTCCTTGAAAACATCGTCAATTACATCAGCGACATCCAAACATATGTTGGAAGCCCAGTGTTCGTGTTGCTCAATTCTGATGCTCAGTTCCATGGCTCGAAGGGAGATCTACAGAAACCTGCATGGAAGATGTATGAGGAGTTGTCCAGCCGTGGGATCTTATGCTCGATGAACGGGATGATGTGGCGTGGAGTATACAGCCTAGCAGGAGACTCCATGTACCGGTACATCACAAAGCATGATCGCGATGCAACCTGGGCACACCTGGATAAACATCTACTCCGGCAGAAGATCTTGATGGCTTGGATTGGGGAACTGTCCCAAAGCTCAATGATTTGGCTACCTACGCCGACAAGAATGGTCTCAATCTCGACTTGGTGAGGAAGTGCGCATCAGCACCCACGATCAAAACCAACGGGACGTTGTATTCTCCGAATCAATCCCAAGGTAGCAAAGTGAACGTGGGAGGTGATCTTGCAGCCGAACTCTTGGAGAAGAGATCTATCTGGACGGACATTCAGTTTGGGAGCCACATTCCGAGCCCTACGACATCCTCAGATGAATATTGGATCGAGAAAGTGCCTTGCACGTTCATTGCGTGCGAAAAACTGCGACACCATTTCACCGGAAAGTGAACAATTCTGGACGAATGAACGATGTTACAAATCATGTTGCAACTGCGCCGCCAACAAATGTCTGAGAACAAATTACATGCGCTTGAATGAAAGCAACATGCATGATGAGTTGATTTGGTTGGCGAAACTTGCCGCAAAGTTGAGATTCATCTACCTCCGATGTGACGAGTGGAGAGCCAAGACGGCAAGAGATGACATGATGGAGTTCATGCTTGTCGCGGTGAGGAGTATGATGACTGACCACGGAGATCAGATGATGGCCATGAAGAAAGACTTGATGAAGCAAGTGTCACACTACGGTGGCATCCGAGTGGCAAGTCATATGGTGACAAACAGTGTGGTCCAAAGTCAGTGTGCAGCATTCACTTACAGACGACAAATCATCATCAGTGCCAACAAGACAAAGCGAGTGTTCTATCAACTCATCTACGATGGTGGGAACGTTGCATACCATGACTATGTCAAGAAGATCGTGAGACCTGATGATTTCTTATTTGTGGACATGAGAATCTTTCGACAGAGAAAGTTGGAGACATCTTCGAGTTTTGGTTGGGTATGTTCACCATTGCATCAATATTCCCAGACATCCTGAGTGACTGGGGCCCTGACACGACGCCCCAAATCGAAAACAGCTTCCATGGCTTCCAGAACTCTTCGTGACAACAAAAACGGCATCACACCAGGAATCACATATGTGGTGATTTGGCCCTGCAGTTTTCCCAAACAACATGTCCACTTGAGACCGGCAGTGGTGGTCCCTGTTTTCCCATTAAAACCTTTCAACTCCACAGCAGGCAGGTTGACCTCGATTGGAGGCGGAAACCCATTCTTCTTGAAGTGCTCGACGAGGCTTTTGGCGGTTTCCAAACCTATCACTGACGTGGTGCAACCTGTGTCAACGATGGCATATCCCTGAGGAATGGAAGCCAGAAACACATCATCTACTGTAGAATCGGTTGTGCAGGAAAGGTTGAACTCGGTGATCATGTAGGAAAAATGGCTAGCGATCTCGGCTTGTGTGAGATTCACATCTTCTTTTCTTCCAGATGACTTGGGACCTTTACCATCACCTTTCCTTTTGGAAACTTTGGAATCAGGCTTGAAGGGCTTGAGAGTTGAACCCTGTGAACTACCAGCAGCAGAACCGTCGGGAGGTACAGCAACAACTGGATAGTAAGTTGATGGGCCAGCTCTGGATTTCTTTATCTCTTTGACCTTTTTCTTGGTCTCTTTGTATGTCTTGTAGTTCTTACGGAAATCCCTTTTTGCCTTTTTCTGCATTTCAAACACTTCAGCCAACTCATCTTCACTTTCATCATTTTCCCCATTGTCCTCACCCATGTAGACCTCGGCATCATCATCGCCTGAATCGCTGATGGGCATGTCGATGGAGGAACTCTCATCATCTTGTTCTTGAACAGCATACGCCTCACGGCGTCCAGGTTTCAGTTGGATCTTGGGTGGTTTGCGGTCTTCTCGTTGGTCTTCCAAGTCTGAGGCACGCAAAATTCTTTCCACATCCAAAAATCGGGAACTACCACCAGTTGAACGAATCACCAAAGTGCGTTGCTCACGATTCAATCCAAACTTCCGCATGAAAAGGTGTCCAAGAACAGACTGAGGGAAAATCGGCTTTGGCTTTCTGTGTGATGGCTCTAGGGTGCCAAGCATTCTCTGCATTGTTTGCTTTGCTTTGTCGACATCTCCTTTCTCAGTACCAGTGGTTGATTTGGCTTTCTTGGAACCCTTCATCGAACTGCGAACTGAATCTCTACCACTTGCAAATTCAGATGCAGCAGAAGGGGCACGTCGTGGCACTGCCTTCGGCTGAGGCTCCGAAGGTTCGGCACCTGAGGCTTTGGCCTGGGCTGGTGGTGGCTCAGGCACTTCAGGTTCAGCTTGAGCAGGAGGCTCGACATTCTCATCGGTGTCATCGGTATGTTCAGCACTTTCCGATTGCCGGCGTGGCAAATCATCAGAATCTTCCAAGGAACTGGCAACAGGTGATGCAGGCTCCAAACGACGCTTGGAATCACCACGTTTGCGGCGTTTGGCATGTGCAGCTTCACGTTCCTGTTGTATCAGATTTTCCAGGCGACTCAAGGCGGTCTTGAACCTAGCTGAAAATGCTGTTGTTCCTTCAGCTGGTCGTTTCTTCAAATGGAAAAGGAATTCATCTATTGACTCATGCAGCTCTACCTCAGGCAAGTGTCTATAGTGCTTATCCAGTGTATCCAAAACGAGCAGCCATCCTTTGTCAGAACGTAGCTCAGCAACAGATAGGTGTTCGGTGCATCTCCAAGCTTCACCTGACAGGCAACTCAAAAGCTTCGGTCCTGCCAAGTGCTGGTTCTTGTCTTCCAGTGCAGCTACGGATAGAATCACCTTCCGTCTGAACTCTCGGTACTGACCAGGGCGACCGTCAAAGGTCAAATCCTTAAAAGGATCACGATAGTCCATAGGACCAGTTGTGCTTTGCGCCACAAGCAATGATTGCGAGGCGCCACAGCCAAGGTGCAGTGAAGCACCTTCCGGTGTACGGCAAGGAACCGCTGGAGCTTACAGCTCCGCTACCATGATGAACAGGCAACGGTTCGCGCTATGCAGCGCCCAATCTATTTTCCTTCCACCTGCAAACGTACGCCAAGTGCGGATTGCACCTGGCCCAAGGGCCCTTTGATCCACACAGCGTCGGCCACGCACATGTTCATAGTTGGACCTCATTGCAACACATCGGCAGCAACTTCCAAATTAACATATATATACATCATATATATATATATATTAACACACACACGCACACACACGCACATATATATATATATAATTATATATATATATATAAATATTATATGTATACTTGTTTATTCCTTTTTCCATCCTTTTCCCTTGGTTTAGCGCGTTTTCACCAGACACTGCCAGATACTGGTACTGCTTTCTGATGTTTTCTTCGAAGCGTCCTGGTCAGGTCTTGCTCCACCTGAACTTTCTTCCCGGATCCAGCGCCGGATCTCGACGAAAACTCCATTTCGAGGCATTAAAAGAAAGGAGGGATCACTTCGGAGCGATGGCTATCCATGGCTATGTATTTTCAAATGGAGAGCCAAGGAGCTATGAATTGAGTTTCCCAACCACATTGATAGTTGTACCCCAAAGTCATCAATTTTGTAGGTCGACACCCCCAATTTCGAGCCATACCCCGTCTGAAGACCTCTTTAAAGAGCTGAACACGCGGCAAACTGAGTTGGAAAACAGATGGTCAATTCAGACATATATAATCTGTCTTAAAGGAATTTCCATGCAACTTCTCGGGAACTTGAGCATAGACTTGACCATGACCAGAATCCACTAATCCGCTCCAAAATTGATAAACAATCTAAACACACACAGTTAGATTCAGTGAAAGTCCTGTTTCCCAGCCATCATCGATTTTTTTTTGTCCAGCCCACAGTAACTTGGAGCAGCTGCCGCTCCAGGTTCTCATCTCAAACCGCTGGGTGCTGAGCTTCTGCATGGTGAGGGTATAAGTGGTATAAGTGGTATAACCAAGAATAGTGGATCATTGGGATCATGTGGTAAGCCTGCCATAAACCATCCGCAAGATTGGCATAGATGGGAGGTATTGCGGTATCCACAAATCCACAAATTGGTAGGTCTATGATTGGATTTACCCCATTCACACCCCAAAAAAAGATGCGGAACGATGATGTTTTCACCATCAATTCCAGGTTTCCAACTTTTCTGTATCGTTTTGGGGGTTGCTAAAGGTATTTTTCTGCAGAACATCTGATTCTGATTGTTGGTTGCTGAATCTGATTCCAAAATCTATTGGAAAACTTGAGCGCTGATTTCGTGCGCTTCATTATAACAACAATCAGAATCAATCTGGAAACTATTGTTACAATATAACATCATATAACAGTTGTTGTTTTTTGTCACATCGAAATAACAAGAACTGCGAAAAAAGGGTGGCGGTTGGCTCAGGTGGTGGTCACCCCATCCATGACCTTCGCCTGCATCCAGCAGAGACGCATGGTCGCTGGGCGCGGTTCAGTGATGTTCAATGGTTATTGGAAACCTATGAAACAACACCATTGAATAACCACTTTGAATTATCATTAACATTGAATTACCATTGAATTCCCTAACCTATATGTTCAATGTCAAGTAGAAACTATGGAAATCTCCAATGTGCGATGGCTGGGGTGGCTCGTTGCCGTTGAAGTGAGGCCGCCGAGGCCGTTTGCAGCTTGAACCCCAGGCGCAGCCAATGCGCAGCTACCCATTAGTTGATGTGTGATAATGCATACTAGTATAAACATGCCGAATATGTGCATTTTTAGCAGGTCATTTTTTTTGGCTCTCTCTGTCTTTTTTGCAGGGATACCCCAATGCCAATGGCTTATCACATTTTGTCAAAATTTACCTGTCAATATTGGCATGGGATACACAGTAGCATGATATAGCTACAATAATAACGTGATATTGAAAACAATGGAAAAAAGGGGGTATAGTATAATATAGTATAATCTGGATTAATTTCGTATAATGGTGCAAAAATGGAGGTTCCTTTCAATTTTTTTGCAAGCCAATGCCAGGGAGCGGGCACTCTATGGCCCACCACCGCCCTGCGGTTCCAGGGTAACCTGGAGGCCAGGGGAGCCTGGTTTAGTAGGGCTGGGGTGTATTTTTTGAGGGGGATGGGATCAATGAACATATTCCTTAAAAACGTGACGTGTAGAACTAAGTTGCGGTTTCCGGACCCTGAGCGGTTAATGTCAAACCCGGATTAATAACATTTTTTTTTTTTTCGGGGGGGTGTGACATTTTAGTTCGTAGCAGATTGTTACTATTTCGGGGGAAACCATTCTGACTAGTAGACTAGGGTTGATGAATCAGGGGTTAACATTCATGATTAACCAGTGGATTTGGGCGATTTGGGATGTACCTCATTTTTGGGCAACGCCTGAAAAATTGGATTGATCGACTACTCACCCCCAAACGAAAGCATGGTTTAGTTTAGTAGGGGATGATATGAAATCATATGTTTGGGCCCATAACTTGGGGGCTGTTTAATATAGGATATATAGGGGATGTGAAAAAAGGATGCCCAGGCATTTCCAAGGGCCCTGGTGAGGTCTATGGTGTGGATGATATTGGCCCTCAGGCAGGACGCTGCACTGCTGGGTTTCGATGCTGATGCCACGAGGTTTTCCAAGAAAAAGGATATCTATAGATGATGGTTAGGGGTATCATGGCCAAATCGGCTGATTTTAGGTTGGTCAACCTTTGTACCCTCTGGTTATTTAACAGAACTATTGGCAAACGGCCCATTAAAAAAGATAATAAAACTCCTGATTCGCCAATGATTTCAACGGCGAATAAGGCCAGTTTGGTACGTCAGAAAAGACGGATTTTTGCCAGATTCAAACCCCGAGACTCAGCTAGACAAAACAGGTGGACCTATCGTACTTGCAGCCAGACAGTCAGAGTCTGAGGCCGGAACATTGGGTTGTGATGGGCGACTTGGGTCTGGCTGTTTGAACATTGGGGTATTCCATGGTATACCCAAGAATTGAGACGTGAATGGGAAAATGGTGATTACTCAGAATTACTCATTTGTTTTTGGGATATGATATTTTCAGACAAAGCCATGAGCGAATGACTCGGTTGGTAGCAGTCATCATAATTAGTGAAACCTGGCGTATGCCTCAATGGACATGGTCCTACCTAAGCCAAGTGACCAGAATTGGATGATCGACCCTATTAAGCTTTGTCATTTCTATTCATCATCACTAATCCCTTCCCCCTGGTACTTAAATCCACCATAAGTCCACCATTTCATTTTTGCTATGGAGGGAGGATGAAACCCCAGCCATCTCCGCCAGGGCGCGTTTGCGTATTCCCTTCACCAGTCGCTTCCTGGGCTCCTCTATCAGCAAAAGCTTAGCGGCGCGCTGGGAGTCGGCAGATGCTTGGATCCAACTGGGGAGATTGTGCTTGAAATTGAAATTGGGGGATTGGTTAAAAAAAATAAAACAATAGGAGACGTTGCTGGGAGTCGAATCAAGGTTTCTCCCAAGAATTGGAATTCCCCATGTTTTGTTTTTCCATTTTCAGTTTTTTTTTAAAAATTGGGGAAACTGATGATCGAACCACCTTCTTGCAGGGACCCTGTCAGACAAGTCACCACCGTATCTTCCAGATCTTCCAGTTGATGGAAGTTGAATGGGCGCCGCGCTGAGGAATTTCTGCACACCGAAGTGTGGGTCTGAGTCATTCATCCATGGGGGCACCCCCAGATCATCCACTTTTGTTTGGGATTTTCCATTATAAACCATCCATTAATAGGGGTACCCCCCATTTTAGGAAACCACTATATAATTGATTTGTCAAACTTTTTTCCAGACGACTTGTGGAACAGCATGCGAGTTAGTTTCCCAGAATTGCTTTCAGCCCAAAAGATAATTTCCAGTAAAGCTCCCGTGTTTGCGCGGAAAGAGACAGTGTTTTCCTGCAATTTTACCCTGACATGAACCCAATGACGACCAAAAACAACTTGCAAAGGTCGCCTGCATATGTGAACTTCGCCCATCCCTTTCTTCGGCTGCAGCCTTTGACGTTTGGCAGGCGTGTGACTCCTGCGGATGGATCCTGGGGAATCCTGTGCTGTATCCCACTTACTCCCTAAACATTGGATGGCATTGGCAGGTTTCATCAAACACTCGAATCCCTATTATTGTTGATGGTGAACCAACCATCAATTATGGATCCCGATCCCTATTGTTCATGGTTAACCATCAAGCAATTATGGATGTATTGTCGTTACAAGAACAATAAACCATCCCCCAGTCATCACCATTTTTATAGGTTGTATGGTAAAATATGGTAACCATTCCCAGTCATGGGTGGTTTATGACATTGTTTTACCCACAATAAAGCTGTTAATCACCATTAATCACCATTAATCACCATTAATCACCATTAATCACCATGAAAATCACCATTAATCACCATGGAAATCACCATTAATCACCATGGAAATCACCATTAATCACCATTAATCACCATGGAAATCACCATTAATCACCATGAAAATCACCATGAAAATCACCATTAATCACCATTAATCACCATGGAAATCACCATTAATCACCATGAAAATCACCATGAAAATCAACATGAAAATCACCATTAATCACCATGAAAATCACCATTAATCACCATTAATCACCATGAAAATCACCATTAATCACCATTAATCACCATGGAAATCACCATTAATCACCATGGAAATCACCATTAATCACCATGAAAATCACCATTAATCACCATTAATCACCATGGAAATCACCATTAATCACCATGAAAATCACCATTAATCACCATTAATCACCATGAAAATCACCATTAATCACCATGAAAATCACCATGAAAATCACCATGGAAATCACCATTAATCACCATGAAAATCACCATTAATCACCATGGAAATCACCATTAATCACCATGAAAATCACCATGAAAATCACCATGAAAATCACCATGAAAATCACCATGAAAATCACCATTAATCACCATGAAAATCACCATGAAAATCACCATGAAAATCACCATGAAAATCACCATGAAAATCACCATGAAAATCACCAGTCATCACCATTAATCACCATGAAGATCACCATGAAAATCACCATTAATCACCATGGAAATCACCATATAGCCCATGTTAGCCCATGTTAGCCCAATGTTAACCACGCTTAGCCCATCAGCCACCATGCTTCGTGCTTCGTGCGTTTTTCCCAGGCGTTGGAGATGGGAGGAGTGTTGAAGTGCCTGCCAGGCCAGCCATGGCCATGGCCATGGAATGGGATGAATAGGCTAAGGATGTTTCGAAGTTGGCTTTCACAAAGATAGGAAAGTGATGGGAAAATTCGGAACATTCAATATATTCAATGATTGGATTGGTTTCAGAACCAAGGTTTCCTGCAGATTTTCGGTTAAGCCAATCCATTGATCCATTGATCGCTTCAGCTGATTTCCTGAAAGCACCTCCTGGATGATTTTTGGATGCTCAGACGTCGACACCGCCAGGGACCGCTGGCTTCCGAGCAGCTTTGTTGGCAGGATGCTTTGAAGCACCAGGTGCATCAAGCTGTGGGAATGTCCTCAAGGTGACCAATTTTGGTAGACGGTTCCACTCTTGGGTATCGGGTTTCGGACAAAATTCTCTGCCAAACCTGGTTGAGCGATATGATCAACTTTGCGCTATTGAGCCATACCTTTTGATCCAGCCCCATATCATTCATCAACTCCATAGCTGTGGGGTAAACCCCTATTCTTAGTGGTGCACCTCTGTTTTTGATGGTTCTGAATAAGCATTCCAAAATTTTGATGGCTAAGGCTCCAAATTTGGATGGTTCCTTCCACTTTTTGTAGTTAAATCTTAATGCGCGTAAAACTCTTCTTTTTGCAACATTTTAACGACGAATTCTACCAAAAACAATGGTGGTACAACCCCTAAATTTGGATTTCACGAGCCATTTTTCAGGCAAACCTCATAGTTTAGTGGTTCAACTGAACTCAGCTGAGTTCAACTGCATTTTTGGATGGTGAACTAGCGCCTTTTTTGATGCTCTCAGGTGAATCCGTCGAGCTCCTGATGCATGCGGAGCTGGGGGTGCCTGGAGCCAGCGAGGGGCAGCACCTCTGCCGCTTGGCGGTGCGGTCCACATCGCCGTTGGTGAATCGTGCCGTGGGGCAGGTGGAGCTCAGGGCCGGGTGCTGTTGGGCCAATCTCAATCCGAATTTGTTGGAAATTTTTATACAAAGTTATGGTCCCCAAAAATATGTGGAATATGTATGAATATGTGTAAATATCCTAGTAAACCATGATTTTGATTGGGGGTGTTTAATATTAGGAGGATGGAAGTAAGAATGGGATTGGTTTTCCTCAGAAAATAAACGAATGGACAAAAAACATGTATGATAACCATCCAACAAAGTGATTGTTGGGTTTACCACATTGACTGGTTGAAGGTTTCCTGTATTTTTTTCCGTCTCCGCACCGCACTCCCATGGCGCCGCGTGAGAAGACCCGTGAGAAGAGTCGTACGCCCACAGAAAACAGAGCAAGACAGAAGCCAAAAGAAGAAGCACAAGAACCCAAGCCAAA
>Ga0126342_10012789_pt1 | contig 14930 bp, 14 predicted proteins | sample Cyp1metagenome_FD_92528 | JGI IMG/M metagenome (GOLD analysis project Ga0126342, IMG submission 92528) | Coral microbial communities from Lord Howe Island, Old Settlement Bay, Australia - Cyphastrea 1 metagenome | ecosystem: Host-associated > Invertebrates > Cnidaria > Coral ...
ATATGATCTATATATGATCTATATATGATCTATATATGATCTATATATGATCTATATATGATCTATATATGATCTATATATGATCTATATATGATCTATATATGATCTATATATGATCTATATTATATGATATATATTATATGATCTATATATGATCTATATTATATGATCTATATAATATAGATCATATATAGATCATATATAGATCATATATAGATCATATATAGATCATATATAGATCATATATAGATCATATATATATATATATAGATCATATATAGATCATATGATCTATATATGATCTATATTATATGATCTATATTATATGATCTATATTATATGATCTATATTATATGATCTATATTATATGATCTATATTATATGATCTATATTATATGATCTATATTATATGATCTATATATGATCTATATATGATCTATATATGATCTATATCATTTATGGATATTTTATGATCATCGTATGCATCTCAGAATTGTCCACAGCCAGTGGCTTCGGCGAAATTTTTAAAAGGTCCACCCCTCGGTGGTTCGACTCCTGCGCCAGGAGATGGAGGATCCGCCTCCACATCGAGGGAATCCAGCAGCAGAACTCAGTTGAGCATTGACCATTCGCCAGCTGTTGATTGTTTTATATCATCAAGCATTCATCATCTATACCCTCTGGTAAACATACAAAAAGCTATTGAACATGGCCCAGTCGAAATAGTGGATTTTCCCATGGTGATTTTCCATAGTTATGTTGGTTTAGCAGGCCGGGTACTATAGCTGGATAGTCACAATTCATCCCCATTGTCTCCATATTCCACCCATGTTTTTTGGTGGATATCCTCTATATGACCGGGAAATTCCACAGGATTCCCCACAGTTTCCAGGCCTGTCAAGCTCCATTCGATCTCAAGCGTCCATTGGCTCGGCAGTGACTGAGGCGGGGTCGATGACCGAAAGCGCTACCAGAAATGGATAAAACACCAGTAGAAATGGATAAAACACCAGCAAAAATGGATAAAACACCAGTAGAAATGGATAAAACTGGACTATAGATAAATGATGATAAGTGAATATAACCATTTTTCAACAGGAATTTCATTGGTATATAATATGGACATCATGGGAATACCTACCATTTCATTATGCAGATCATGGGATATGATGGGAATATACGGATAAAAGGATATAACCTATGCCATTTCAATACGTACATAATGGAATATACTGGGATAGACATAGGAATAGAACCAACTACTTGTAGATATATCGTATAGTTACCACGGATTTTGTGTGAACACGAACTATAAACCCAAGTGGCAATTTCATGGACATGATGATTAGATCATGGGATGGAACGGGGTACCCTATTTTGGTGTGGTGTATCACCATGACAAGTGGGTAAGATCACAATTCTCAAGCGTTAAGGAAAAAAAATCCCGCATGACTGGACTGCACTTTTAGGTAATTGGCCAGTCAGCAAGGTCATAGTTGTCATGTTTTTCTCGCTACATGACCATGTCCCATGTGAAATTTGCCAGTGAAATGCCTCATGACTTTTGCCAGGGGCCCGGGGCAGTTGGCTAGTCTCACGGAGTTTCTGTGCGTTGAAAGACACCACGCACTTTTGACTTGCTCATATCTTGCTCTCTCCCTGATGTCCCATGGGTTTCGGCAGTGTACACATTGGCTTCGAATAGTTACAATTTTTAGACAGTTATTATATGGTGCTGTACCATATAGCATTCCATTTCGTGTTGACATCTAATCTTGTGGAGAATACATATACCCATGTTTATTGCCTCCGTGGATTGCTTGTTGTTGCTTCTCCACTCTGCGTAGGTTCCCCTCGAGCCAGAGGGTGTTTTCAAGGCAAGAGTGGCGGCTCTGGGGATTTCAAAGTTCAACAGCTCAACTGTCATGGTCCCACTATGTTACATTCATAACCTGAATCTGACAATGATCCAGCCAAGACTAAGCACAGTGGTACAGTACTTGATTCGTCTTGATCGCAGTGACCAATTTCTTCACCTGGTGGAAGTCTGCCGGATGCTGTAACCATGCTAACCGCTGCTTGGCCGGCCTGGTTCTGGGATCAAGGCACTTGCAGGTGTCGGTGCGAAGAAAAGCCGCAAGACTATTGCAACAATCATACATGGGTTTGTTTGTAAATGGGGTACCCCTAGAAACCATGCTTAACCATCATGTTCTTAATTAAACAACCAACATTTGGGGGGTACACCATGGTATACCCAATTTTCAGCACACCCATATAACTCAAGGATGTGGCATTTTGCCATCTCAATCGATTCAAGAAAGGTCGAAATCCTTGGCTGCAAGCAATCGTTTGGGGGCCTAGTTCATGGATGGCTTGTTGAGGATAACCAGATACTTGTGGAGACCCAAGTTTGAGAAACAGATTGTGCCCACTGTTTCAGTTTTGGGATATCTCCTCATTCTATCCATCTTGGTTTCATGCGACGGGTCAACCAAAGTGGCTCGTATAGATATTATCTGGACACGTCACCAATGGTGATGAACTGCGTGAAGCCGGCGTTGCGACTGGAAACAGCACAAAAATGAGAAAAGCCGCACAGTTGGGGCTGATTGCTTGGTTGTGTATTCTCTTGGCTGGACTCAGTTTTTGTCATTGGAAATGACTAGGATATCTACAAGTCCATACAATTCTTGGGTAACCAAGAGTCATGGTCGTGGCCTTTTGGCGCCCAATCCTGCTGTGGATTCCATGGCTATAATAACTTGTGGCCCCTCACTTGGCTGGATAGCGAGCTGCTAAACAGAAAGGAGGGAAGCTAGACAGAGGATGGCCCAGACTCAGCTTGGGTCAATTTCTATCCTTTGGTGCCAACGGGCTCCTACCATTGAGGCAAGAATGGGGTAATGATGATTATAGATTTGGCCGCTCAGTGTCCTGCTCACATTCATGTCACAGTACAAGTGATATTTAGGGCTAGTTTCTCCATCATGTGGCTGCATGTTACTTGTTTCACTGGGGATTTCGGGTGATGGGATGCTGCCACAGATTCGGCAACGTGGAGCAATTGTCCGCTTCTTGGTTCTCAGCAATTGCTGGTCTGGGATGGTTTGGCCGATTAGAGGCTTGAAGACGGAGCTACACCGATGTGACCTGTGGTCAGGCAAACCTCAGTCTGTTTACACTTAGCGGTTCCAATCTTTTACATACACTTACAATCTTGCTCCGTCCTGTACCACAAGCACAGAGGGGCCTGAAAAGCAGATTGATGCAGAAAGGAGTGTGCCGTGAAACAATCCCCCACAGGAAGAAGCGAACACTTCCGTCCCTGCAAAGATCAGGCCCCTGATGCAATGAATTGTCATGTCAATTGCTGTATCCAGAGAGCACTTCACATCTAGAACAGGAACTTAATCGCAACGCAATTCCACAGCCGTCCGCAATGGAATGGCTTCAGAAGTACCGTCAAGAGTATGCAGCTGCGCCCGACACCGTGCAGCAGCTCCTCGCTTTTGCACGGAACCGTGGAGGTTCTTTGTCCTTTTCCGAGGCTCAGAGGTTATTCCACCAGGGCTTGCACCTAAAGCCCGAGGAGGAGCAGGAGGAGCCTAGTGAGCATCCGTGGCTGCATCCGTGGCTACAGTCTTCTGATGCTGAGCTCGCGTCCGCACCTTGCCGCCTTGTTGGGTTACTTTCGTTGCGTGCAGTATCCAGTCATCACAAACTGGGAGGAATCATGTTTTGTGAATGTCGGTGCCAAACAGTTGGATTGGATTTTGAGGGTTTTGCCGTGCTGTTTCGTTTTGTGGTAGTCAGGTGTATTTTTCGTCGGTGCTTACGAAAACTGCCGAGGATTGTCCCCTGGCAGACTATGGTGGCTACTTGTCCTCTGATGACGATCTGGATCTGCATCCTAATTTTCGGGGCGAAAGCAGCTTGGTCCAAACGCCCCACAGATGCCAGTTGCCACTGCTGAATAAGAAATAATAAGATCTTCCAAATCTCCAAACTACTTGGGCCAGAAAAAGCAACATATTTGGTATTTTGCCTCCACACTCATCAGAAATATGCGATCTCGAATACTTGTTTGCTAAGGATTTCAATTCAGATGACGTCACCATATGGGTGGTCAAAAGCCAGGTATCCCAGAATGGGATGGTTCCCATGCCCGCCTTCCGCCTAGTTGATGCTGCAGGAATGCAACACTTCGAGCCATCACAACATTCCAAGGCAGTGCCTTTAGCTTGCATCAAGTCCTCATATCCGCAGCCAGTGAGCCGACCTAACTCAGGGCATCCCATTTTCCCATATTTTAATGATTTTAGATTGCATGTGCAAACGTTGCGGGAAACAAAAAAAACAAATCTTGACTCTGTATCTGCATTGCTGTCGAGATCTTAGTATGAAACCTGGCAAACCAGTGGACATGCGCTGCAAGTCTGTGGTGCAGCTTCTCAAAATGACTTAGGCCAACGGCCAAACCGAAGACCAGTATTCACGCGCTGAATTGATTTTCCTGGCCTTCATTGAAATGGACCGCGGCGCTAAGGGCTTTCTGGGTGAAAGTGACTTAAAACCGTTTGCAGAGCTGACAGGTGGCTCGGACGAGGATGTCTCTTGTTTTCTCTTGTTGAACATTCCTGCAGAGAAATCTCCTCTATTAAAAATAGATAAAAGTAGACTTCGGACACTTTAGCTTGTACGTACGCTTTTCATGTGCCTGCGCGTGCTGCAGCGGGAAAGTCATAGATTTTGGATTTATTGATTTGTTGGTACACACTCTCACACCTTAGAATGATAGCACGGCATGTCCAAGTGAGGTTTTGAGGGCACAGAGTCGGACTGGAAGGAAGAGTTCCACGCACTGAGACAACAATGCGCCTATGCTGCAGCTGACAGAGCAACGTGGTAGAAAGTTGGTGTTTAGTTGTATTAGGCATGGACACAGTGTGTATATATAGCAGTACAATGCAGCAATGCACTGTCTGTTGACAACGTGAGACACTGTTCTGCTCCAGGGTGATTTAATCTCAGTTAAGAAACATGACCAAAAGTGACCAACCTCGTCGCTGATCCCAAAACTTCTATTTGACGCTTAGCAACCCTGAACATCCATGCACAATCAATTTTTGTTCCATCAAAGGTGAACCCCAGATGGTCCCCCTTAGTGCCTGCTACGTTGCTTCGTCGTGAACGAAAACAGGTGGTGGCGAGATCAACTTCAGACGATTTGAGCAATTGGTCAACGACGCTTGGGCCAAATCCGACCCCAAATTGCATGATTTTGTGAGGTAGTACACAAAGAGGCGGAAGAACATGCCTTCTTAGGATTGACGGGAGAACAAACAAACCACTGTATACCGAATAATGTGCAACTGCAGTCATACATATATAATATATTATAATATGATGTAATTCAATATATTATATGTATTCTATCAATGTATATGTTTTGCATAACAGTACATTCACTTCATAATTACTGCAATAATCATGGCATATTCAAAAGGTTGTGCAAGATCAAGGACGCGGAATTCCAAGGGACAAAGGTTGGCCAGCCGACAGTCTCAGAAGGTGTTGGTCATTCCAGCGCCTACTTGTATTTCAAGACAGATGTCCATGACGTTTTGCCCTTCACGGAAGAAACCCCGAAAGGGATGAACCATGGCCGATGGTTGCCAGGACCAGTCAGAGTGTGGTTGCTACGCTTCTGATGCGCAGCTTCAAGACCTGCTAATTCTCCTGAAGGAATTTCCTGGAGGTTTTCCTGGAGGATTCGAGGCGGACACGTTTCTCAACGGGGGGTCATATCAAGGCCATGGATCCAACACTGCAGAGCCGGCGGATCCTACGCCGCCAGATCCTACTGCCGAGGCCTGTAGATAGAGTCATTCAGCTGAATTTTGGATCGAAACTGGAAACCATCACCGAACTTTCAGTGACCTCAGAGAAGATGCTCCACATTCTGTCAAGCTTGTACTGTATCCATCGCCCCTGTGGCAAATCGTTGGTTCTTTGAAATAAGTTATTCGTATATAGACATTTCTTGGCAGTCTTGGGGAACATGTGTTGGAAAGAATACCGCGTGGACTGCCCATACCTCCTTTATTGTAGTGGTCGGTGGTTTGACAACATTGCTGTTCTATACGTTCCTACTGCATGGTATCTCTTAGCCGGCTTTGAGCCCACCTGCCACCATTATCAGCCACCGAGTCAAGTTCTTGGAACTCCGAACTGTGATGGTTGTCAGTTGTGAGCAGCGATGAGTCCTGATGGTTTCTGTAATCTTTGCCGCAGGATGCGCACAGACCGCTGCAGCAGTTGAAGGCTGAGAATGCAGCACTGCGTGAGCGGCTGGCTTCATTTGAAGCTTCCGCCCCAGCCTTTGTTCAGACGGCGGAGTGGCTGAGGACGGAACTGCCAAAACTCCTCGCGGCTGATTACTGGCAGCCAACACAAGTGGAGATACCAATCTTGGCACTGCGATTTACGCATGCCAATGTCAATGCCTCTTTAGCATTTGGAGATTCACATGAGAATAACCAAGAGAATATCTTGAAGCTGTTTGACCAGATGTTTCGGAATAGAGTCCGCCCACACGAAGTGGAGCCGTTATGTGTCAAGCTGCCACAGAGTTTGGATGACAAGAAAGGGATCAGGTCTCGAAACAATCGAAGATTACTGGCTCTCCGAGCACTTCAGTCTTGCAGACTGGAGACATGCATCATGGTGCTTCTTGGCTTGAAACTTTGATGTAATTCCTTTTTGATAGGTTCTCCTTTTTTAGTGAGCTGCATTGGGCGTGAGATTAGAAAATGAAAGATTGGCAACTGCGAACTTGGCCAAGTGGCCAAGTGGAATGTAGCTCAAAGAAGCACGGAGAGGTTTTGCACATCTATGAACGATTGCACAAACAAAGTGCACTGTTCCTGCACGAGTTGGGAAATTCAAGTGCCAGCCAAGGCCGTGCAGGGTGCATTCTCACTCTTACTACATGTACTATGAAAAGTTTCGATCGTGGTTCAATCACGGCGACGATGGAGGCCCAGGTGCATTGTCTTGAGATGTCTTGAGAAGATTACAGATTAATTTTATGTATATAATTTCATGTTGTTTTTGATGTATTTTTGCCCATATGAATGTGTTGGAAAGTCATGGTCGGAGAGGCAGTCGCCCCGTGCTCAAGCCCAGAGTAGAGGTAGAATACGCATGGATACGCATGGTAGTTTTATTGAGTTTTATGTATGATTATGCAAACTTTGCCTGGCTTCAAATGAATGTAAGCACGGCCCCTTAAAATGTAATCAGGTTGGAGCATCAGAAGCCGCGAGGGCAGAAGCCACCATCGAGGTGTCATCGCATTCAACAACGCCGATGCTGCCATTAAGGGTCTCAAGAACCTTGCAATGCGGCGCGAGCAAGCTGGCTCTTCCTTTGAAAATGAGAGAACCTTTTCTCTTTCAGAACTCTGCGAGAAGCTGAAGAAAAAACAAGCTGGGTGGGATTGGGAGGAGGAGACCTTGACTCTTCAAAGTGAGGCAGATCCAGAGTGGTCTTCGAATCCCTGGGCCGGATGGCAGCATCAGTAGGGCATGCATATCGACATACAGGTCGCTTGTCAAGACATTCATGTCTGGGCAACGTGACATTTTGCCATCTTAGGTGGCTCAACAAAAGTTGCAGACTGAAAGGTGCCATCCGTACCTCTGATATTGGACAACGCCCCGGAATGGGGTTCAATGATTCTGGGGATACCCAAAATGTCTTTAAACTTTCAACAGACGTCTTTAAACTATCTATCATCTGCATGGTTTGTTGAGAAAGGCCATTTTCCAAGGACAATCATATCTGAGATCACTAGTGCACATTATTTTGGGATATCCCCCTATATTCCTGTTCAGTGAGGTAGATTTGATCCTGGTTTCATGCGAGGAGTCGATAAAATCGGCTCGGATGGAATGACAGTTTTCCTTGAATTTGCGGACATTCGTGAAGGAATGTCACCAACAGTGGTGATTTGCGCTAAGACGACAGCGTTACGCAAAAAGCGAGGAAAAAAAATGAAAATAGGTGGCTGCACATGATTACATATTACATCCTAAGTTGCGGGAATGTTGCCGGTCAGAAATTTGGCATTTGTCGTGTGTGGCCATGAATGCAAATTGATATGTCCGGCCCAGCTGATGAATGCACCAGTCATTGTTCTTGCGGAAGCAGCAGGGAGGATTGGCGCCCCCGAACCAGGAACCTCCAGCAGCGATGCCAGCAGGCAGGAGCCATAGTTCTGTAATGACTTGGATTATGCTTCAGGAGGTGCCAAAACCAATGGTGCCAAAAATCAAATGATGGTGCAAAGGAAACCACATTCTCTGGTTGGTGGCTTAGAACATTTCATTATTTTTCCATATAATTATTGGGAATGTCATCATCCCAATTAACTTTCTTATTTTTCGGAGGGATTGAAACCACCAACCAGCTCTCCATTCTACTTTGGGACCATTGGATTCCCCAAACATTACTATGCTGATTGGTGGTTTGGAACATTTTTTTTTTTCTGTATATTGGGAACAATAATCCCATTTGACGAACTCATATTTTTCAGAGGGGTAGGTATACCACCAACCAGACATCAACTTGTGATGCTGGCTCCAAGGTGAATCCGGAGGTCCTGAGGCTGAGAATCTTGCTGCTATCTGGCAGAGGCGAGCGGTTTGGTAAGGATCCTGCTGTCTGACCGGGGATTTTGAGGCACATACCTTACAAAATGTCTTAAGATGTGTTTAACATATTAAAAAATCAGAAATCACAAATTTCTGACACTAGGACCCGTAAAACATCGTAAAACACATATATATATATTTCATTTTATGTTCAATTGTTGGATGGACCAAAGGCTTGAGGGATTTGGCGGACCTTCCATATATTCATCCGGGAAACCGAATACCCGACATCGACATCCCCTAGCATGTTGGTATCTTGACTTTATTGGCGGTATTGATGACTTTGGGAAATAACCATTCTGGTTGGTGGTTTGGAAATGTTTGGAACATCAATTTCATTTTTCCATATATTGGGAATAATCATCCCAACTCCCAACTAACTTTCTTATTTTTAAGAGGGGTAGGTCAACCACCAACCAGATGACTTTGGGAAATAGCCATTGGAGAGAACTGCTCAGATGACCAGCAATTTGCTGGTGGAAATTGGGATGTTTTTTTTTGATTGGGGTACGAAGTTCGTATGTTTTCGTACACAAAAAAAACATCACTATACGCAATCATATGATCACTTTGTCATATTACATCACTATATCATATCCTATTCTCATATTATCAATTTACAATTTCTCATGTTTCTTTGTTGAACAAACAATCTTTACCCCTTATTTATTTTTGCACACGTTTCTTGCCTTCAAGCGCCATTGCTATTTGGAACCAGGCTTTACCGTTCCATGTTCCCGCGGCTCACCGAGCTGGTCGTGTTGCTGCTGCGGCTGTTGCTGACCTCCTGTTAGGGCACCTAGCAGCCCAGGGCGCAGGGTTGTGAATGTAGGGTTTTGTTTGGTGGATTACCCTCTGGTAATTTAACATAGCTATTGAAAATGGCAATTTATAGTGGATTTTCCCATTAAAAATGGTGATTTTCCATAGTTATGTTAGTTTACCAGAGGGTATGAATAACGATCAAGCAAACCGCTACATTTAAGTAAATCTGTTGGTTATGCGATTCTTGTCACAGACGTTTCCAACAGAAAAATGTGTCAAATCTAGTTTCTCATGCTCGCATTGGAATCATTGAAACAAATCCAGAGCAGTTTGTGAGCCGAGATAGATGGATTTCTGACCGATGTTGCTCCAGCCCCCATATGAGCGACGGCTCTTATTTGCGTATATGGAAAGTAGTATTCGGGCGTACCCCGGTTTGTCAAAAACATCATATTTAGCTTGTAAAACGAGGTAGGAACACCCCGACAACGAGGTAGGCAAAAACGTTACGGGACTGGAGAACGAGGTAGGAACACCCGGTCAATTGCGTTATGTAACAAATATGGTTCGCAGCTCGTATATATTCTACATCACCATCAGTTCTGATGCAGGCATTCAACTCATTTTAAAATTAAAAACCACTATCGATATTCCACTGACAAGCAACCTGTGGACAACATGCCATCAAATCAATTTTTCGCTGTGTTGGGTGCTGCAAAATGTGCGATTGTCAACATTCTGAGAGATGGTTTGCTGGCTGCCTGTAGACGAATTCAGTATACCAAATCTTCATGGCAAGGAATACTACAGTCTAGTACAGACTCATATGGTGTTTCCTGCTTTCGAGGAAGGGTTTAAAACACCAGCAAAATATGAATTCATCTGCTTTGGTTGATTATGGTTGAGACATATCCTCGCTTTGCTGCTAAAAAGACTCATTTTGGTTTAACAAGCCAACAAATTCTGGATACTGGGCAGGGCAAAGCCCCTACTTGCATGATCGACACAACTACAAGTGGGACAACCCTAGTCGTCAATAATATCGTTTCTGGTTTGTGAAGTACCGTATTTACAAATTATTTACAATAGTCTACAATAGGTATACCGCATTACACTGCATTACACTGCAAAACGTAATATACAAACCCACATTGTGTATACATATAAATATACAAGGAATTTTGCCCAGATGCAAGTAGGGACTTTTAAAAAGTCTGATGCCGGCATGCATTGTGGCCAGGTTCGAATGTGGACACCTACTCGGGCGTCGTGGACTTTGCGCGCGAGCGAAAGGTGGCGGACCATACAGAGGCCGAACGACCATGCGCTGGTTGCAGGGGAGGTGAAGTGGTGATTCCAGGGGGATCCATTAAAGTTGTACCAACGTCTCAAAAAATAGGGGACCGGATCCTGAATCAGTTTATAATTTTTGATCCATTGACATTTACGGTAGCTGATTCGACTAAAAATATCAAGCTGAACATCCTGAAAATGTGGACTTCAACTGAAGAGTACGAAGCCATAGATTTTTTTTAACATCAATGGACGTGTAAGGCCAAGGAATGAACATGGGGATACATATAAGATCATAGACAGTAAGTGATTCACCCAGCATGCATGTCGACCCGTTGCGGGACTTTTTTGTGGATCAACAAACACTGGAAAACGACAACAAGTCCCTGAAAAGAAATTTCTGAAAACCATTGAAAACCTACGTACATACACAAGTTGAAAGTTGGAAACTGTTTCACATGTCATGTTTCATGACCGACTTAGTTTGTGCACTAACTAACTCTTAAAGGGCCGGAGACCTGCTTTGAGATAGCCATCAAGTTGCAGCTAAAGTAGATGGCCTGTTGGAATAATCCTAAGAACAGTAGAGGATTTCTCTACGAGCTACGAGCAAACATGTATTTAATATATGTCCTATTACCGCAACAGTGGGCCTCTGCTAGTTTTGCTGCATAGATACAAAATGATACAAACCGGTATTATGATTTATGATCCTAGAGCTGTTTGGTGGTTTCAAATCCTATCTTCTCATGTCTTGATTTTTTATTTTTGTTGGCATGATGATCCCCAATCGACTGTATAATGTATATCTATGTATTCTCTATTATATATTACATATTATATATTACATATTATATATTATATGTTATATATTAGATATTATTAGATATTAGATATTATATATACTATATCATTTTTTAAAAATTGTATATACATCTAATATATAGATATCTAATCATATTTTTCCTCAATGGGGTTTAAACCAGGGCCGAAGCATGCCACACCTTGCCCAGGTGAGCAACGATCCCATGGCCGAAGTGGAGGTACACCGACATGTCGTTGCTGGATCTCGTCGGTGAATGGAGGGGGCTTCCTGAACTATGGATATCTCGGCGATATTAATACGATGAATGGGGAAAAAAACATGGATTTTCATGGGATTTCATGGGATTTTCATGGGATTTCATGGGATTTATTAGGATCTATGATATTATATGATGGTATACCCTCTGGTAAACGTTAACAAAAAACTAAGGAAAGATGAAAGATCCACCATTTTAATGGGAAAATCAACTATTTCTATGGCCATGTTCAATAGATATGTAACAAATTACCAGAGGGTAACTGTCCACATCTGTCCACGAATTTTTTGGGAGCCTTTTTTAGAGCCGTTGGAGTATCCTGCATCCCCGTATCTAAATGGGGAGCCGTTTGGAGCTACTAAGAGTTTCCCAACAACATGAAAGCTAATAGGCTGAATCATTTTCTCAAAGAAATTGGATGGTTGAATACTGGGAAACACGAGGACACATACAAAATTGCAAACATGACAACTGCGTGGGTTTATTCCATTCTTGAGCCAAGTGACATGGTAGCACATGCAAACAAAGTGGTTTGACTGACTCCACCAACAAAACAAGGTTTAAGTGATTCAACCAACAAGTATTGTAAGATATATATATATATATATTATATAGATGAATGTGATTGACCAACAAGTAATAGTATATGATGGACATATGATGGGAAACCACCTGCAACATATCACCAGCTGCAGGCCCAGAGACACCGGGAGATCCTGGCGTCGGCTGTCGCAGGTCCGAAAAGCATGCACTGCTGGTCAGTATGACGGGTTGTTCATCTTCTTGTTCATCGCCAAAGAATGAATCCCTATTACCCTCTGGACCCTCTGGTAAACTAACATAGCTATTGAAAATGGCCATTTATAGTGGATTTTTCCATTAAAAATTGTGATTTTCCATAGCTATGTTAAATTACCAGAGGGTAAAAGTTTAGCACCTATTAATGTCAGTTCACACAATCGTGGTGTATCCCTTTATTTTAAGCCAAACAATGCAGATACAACTTCAAGTCAACACCATCTTTGGCTGCTTGTGGGTCCCTCATTGCCTGCATTCACACCCACACAGCGCATTCTGCAGCTCAGCCACTAGAACTCAGCCTTTTGTAGAGCTGACACACTTAGTTGATCTTAAATACAGCATGAAATAAACCATGGTTAGATCTGTATTTTACAGCATGATTTCAGAACATGTTGACCATTTTTTTCTCCAAATTCTGGCATTTGGAACCCCCCAAACCCAGCATCGCATCAAACCCAGCATCGCCAGGGGTGATCCTGATCTTGCTGAAGTCGGCCCGGCGCTATTCCTCCGAGGACTTCGCCTTTCTCTCGCAGCTGGTGGCCGAATCCAACGGCCGCTGGGTTGTTTTTGCGTGGAAGCGTTGTGGGATGTTGCTGGGACATCCACCCAGCCTATCCCAACCCGATGCACACATGAATACATATATATAGTTACATAATATAATATATATATATAATAGTTATGTTATATACATATAGTCACATATATATAGTTATATATATACATATAGTTATATATATATATATACATATAGTTATATATATATATATACATATAGTTATATATATAGTTATATATATATATATACATCTGATGTATAGTGTAAAAGAGTGTATCTTTACTTATCATCACCCACCATTGGTTTAAGAAGTCTGTGATTTAAACTGCGCTTTTCAGCGAAGATGTTGATCTTTGCGGAGCCATACTTGAATTGTCGCAAGGAATTTTTGGGACACATGATTTTCTTTGACTTGAATATAGCAGATGTATTTTCTGGATTGCAACTGTTTTGGGGGGACTTTTAAATTTGCTTGGTACCTCGGGCTTCAGCGCGTTGAAGAATGAGAAATTCGCATTGGTTCCAATCTGTGTATGTTGCCTTTTTTTCTTGACCCGCTCATAACAAGTATTTGTACACAATGTGTAATTATATGCATATGTATGTATACTGTATATATACATATGTATGTGTATATATATAATTATATATGTACACATGTAACTGTAGAATTAAACCCGAAATCAACCAACCACCAAGCACCACAAAGACTTGTCGGTGACCGGGTGGAACTGGATTTCCTGACTCAGGTGCCCTGGTGGTCCTGAAGTATCTGAACCAGGCGGAGAGGGAACCCGCCAACAAAAATCGATGTACCCTCCGGTGTCATCAAACGTGGCAAGCTGGGAAATGCACTAGAAATGCGGCTTTCAATAGGAAAATCACCGAACTAATTTTTGTGTATTTTCCAGCATGCCATGTTTGACCGGAGGGTAGACCACCAATTTGGAGTCGTTTCTTTGGGTTTCCACCTTTAACGCGATCCCGGTACGATCCTAGCGGGTCGAGGGAATCCACCCCACATTGACCTTCTTTCAGCTTGTTCAGCTTGTTCTTGTAGCAGCCAGGTACATACAATCCGAAGTCTAATCAGGCAATTATTGATGAACACATATAAAAACCCATTAACACCCATTATATAATTTATATAGATATCTTAGAATACTATCCATCGAACTGATGTTGATCCGTTAGAATTATGCTTGTTATTCTTGTCAAAACGTATCCCACGTGACTCCTCTGCAGCCTCTGCCAGGACATGAGCGCGGAGCAAGCCATTCCCCCAGTCCGGGGACCTGGTTACCTGGTTGGTCATGTGAGGCGAATCAATCCATTTCAGCTGGGTAAATTATAACGACCTCACTGCGACCGAACCCTGGAATCATGGTTTATTTCAGGGAAATCATCCCCAAATGGCCGAACTATTCAGGTTAGTGAAATATTATTTCATTTACCCAGATATATTTATAGTGGTTAATAGTTGTGAATAGGGGGTATTATACACTATGCTAATAATATCTAATAACTACCTTGTTCTAAGAATATTATCATTTGGTTATTTAACATAGCCATGGAAAGATCCACCATTTTTAATAGGTAAACCATCTATTTCTATGGGTCATGTTCCATGGCTATGTTAAATAACCAAAGGGTATAGGATATTATATACAATAATATAGATCATATATATATAATTATAATTATATA
>Ga0126342_10012790_pt1 | contig 14930 bp, 11 predicted proteins | sample Cyp1metagenome_FD_92528 | JGI IMG/M metagenome (GOLD analysis project Ga0126342, IMG submission 92528) | Coral microbial communities from Lord Howe Island, Old Settlement Bay, Australia - Cyphastrea 1 metagenome | ecosystem: Host-associated > Invertebrates > Cnidaria > Coral ...
AGTAAGTAGTAAGTAGTAAGTAGTAAGTAGTAAGTAGTAAGTAGTAAGTAGTAAGTAGTAAGTAGTAAGTAGTAAGTAGCAAGTAGCAAGTAGCAAGTAGCAAGTAGCAAGTAGCAAGTAGCAGTAGTAGTAGTAGTAGTAATGTTGTTGTTGTAGTATTAGAAGTAGAAGTAGTAGTAGAAGTAGAAGTAAGAGTAAAAGCAGTAGTAGTAGTAGCAGCAGCAGCAGTAGTAGTAGTAAGAATAGTAGTAGTAGTAGTAGTAGCAGCAGTAGTAGTAGTAGTAGCAGTAGTAGTAGTAGTAATAGTAATAGTAATAGTAGTAGTAGTAGTAGTTGTTGTTGTTGTTGTTGCTGTTGTTGTAGTATTAGTCGTAGTCGTAGTATTAGTCGTAGTCGTAGTCGTAATCGTATTCGTAGCGGTAGCGGTAGTGGTAGTGGCAGTAGCAGTAGCAGTAGCAGCAATTAGTAGTAGTGGTGGTAGTTGTGGTTGTAGTAGTGGTTGAAGTAGAAGTAGTAGAAGTATGAGAAGTAGCAGAAGTAGCAGAAGCAGAAGTACAATAGAAGATGTATCAGTAAAAGTAGAAGTACAAGTACACGGAGTTGGGGATCCTGTGCACTTGGGAGAACTTGGGTATCGGTAAGGCATCGCTATGGTATCGCTAAAATCGACGCATTTTTTTTGCAGAATCAGGCGGGTGCATTATCATTTGCTTGTAAAATTGTCGCTTTCCTTTTCCATTCCCTTTCCTTTCCCTTTTCTTTTTTTCCTTTTCTTTATCTTTCCTTTTCCTTTATCTGTCGTTTTCTTTTTGTTTCCGTTTCCGTTTTTTTCCGCTTTGTTTTCCCTGTCCTTTTCCTGTTTTTTCTCTTTCATTTTCCTTTCCTTTCCCTGTCCTTTTCCCTTCCTCGTCCTTTCCTTTTCTTTCAAACATGAGCCCAAGTCTATCATCGATGTGAGCACTTGACGAAATCAACACTCATGATATATCATGAATATCATTCATTAATATTAATTATTATTTCTTATTAACTTTTGAATTCAAACTGGGGTATCGCTATTTGGAAAGGTCCCATCGCTAACCTCAGTTTTTTGCATTTTCTGAAAACCAATGTCCAGCCAATACATATCTTAGTATCCGCAAGTAATATATATTTGGCAAATTGTATGACCTTAAAAACGGAAAAGTGAAAGGGCGCTGTTATACGTTGATCCGCGCACTCTGCTCGCGCACTTGCGCGTTCACTCCCTCACCCCACTTGCGAATTTGCATGCATTTGCGCGTTCACCTGCGCGTTGGCACGTTCACTTTTCAAATCCTGCGCGGCGCACATGCGCATTCCACTTGCGCACCCCATTGCGCACCGCGCGTTTGCTACCCGCGCGCTTCGTAGGCAAAAAGCTTTAAAAAAAAAAAAACGTACTCATGAATCCATATATATATATACACATGTATGTATATCAACAGAACATCAGGCACATGATTACAAATTCTGGTGATGCATTTTGTTTCAACCGTTGAAGATTGGCCGGTGCAGGCGGGTATGGTTGGCGGTTCCCGTCACCAAGATGTATGTCGATTCGATCCAGCCTTCGCAGTCTTTACGTTCGCTTCGTGCCCAACGATGTGACTCACATGCTGCTGACGCCCGTTCACAAAGGAAACATCGGGAATCCAAGACCCTGGGTGGTCAGAAGACCCTTGGACAGTTGAAGTGCGGCACTTCGCGGACTGAAATCAAAGCGTGGGGGCGATCCAATTGGGTTGACCGCTGGACGAGTTGTTTCAAGTGTTGGTGGCATTTTCAATAAGCCAACAAATTGCGCGTTGTTCAATCCATAGACTTTCGCCAATAGCTGCGGACAGCTGAGGTTGCTGTACAAAACATGGGCGCATGAATTTAGGCCACGTGGAAACTACGTTGGAAAGCGTGCAACCTGAAGAGCAACATGGTTTCAAGATGTGTCAAGAATATATATAGCAAAACTTCTTATTGATCCGTGTGGGTGTGGGTGTGTGTATGTGGGCAGCCATGGACAGCCCACTGGGGAACTAACAATCACAGATACCTTTTGCAAACAAACACTTAAGAAGATTCGAAGCAAACAAACATGAGCATCAGTCATCAGCATTTATAGTTACAAACATTCTCATGTTGAATAGGTACGGTATGGTTACTGTACTGTAGTGATCTGTCCCCAGAACATTTCTTCTTGCATTCATGTGATCTGCACCGTTGCGGTTTCGGACACATGCACGGCATCATGTCACCGAAACACCTAAACCTTCTCTGCTCATGACAAACCAGAAAAATGATGAAAAATGCCCAAATGATATTGGAATCTCACCAAGGCTTGCTATCAACTCATTACATTTCATTACGATCGTTGCTGGAGCATTTTACATGTGCGCCTATCAGGAGCATCGCAACTACAACAAACAAAAGGAGAGCGTTGGTGTGTCTGCTGAGAACAGAGCTACAGTACGCATCCAACATATCCAAACTTAATGGGTACAGAATGGTGCACTGCGCATCTTACAGGTGCATTTCAATGCTTTCGCGAGAAATGTTTCGCAGTGATTCGCAATAGAGAGGTGGCATTTCAAAAGGGCGTTTGGATGGCCAACATTCGTTAGATCCCACAGATCCTGACGTGCAGACAGGGCCAGATAGGGCCAGATAGGGGCGATTGACGAAAGTACTGCCAAAGTCCTTTCTGCCACAAGTTGCAGCTTTACCGAAGCGGGTCGTTTAATTGGTGTACTTTGACCATGGCAGGAAAAAACGATAGCAGTTGATGCCAACAGATTCTGACCCTGACCCTCGGGAGCGAATCCGGGAATGTCGCAGACGTCAGAAGGGCTGTAGGTACTCCAGCGAAAATAAAACAAAATGACGGGTTGACGATGCAGGGGGTGGGATTTTGTCGAATTTAATGCATAAAAAGTATTGAAACACATGATGTTGGTACTAGAAGTTGGTCCCTGTGCGCTGGTTGCAGGATTCTCGAAGGAAACCCGCAACACTGTGACGGACAACGTCTTGCGAAGGCATGCGAAGACTGTCAGCGCACGAAATGCAATAGGTTGCCCCAATGGATGCCGTATGTACCGACTTCCGCAAAACTTGATGTACAATCATTCACATCCATTTGCGGCATAGCATAAAGCAAAACATGGTTATTTCTAAGTTGTTCCCGTTCTGTGCGGACGGAAGGGAGAAGTGCCTTGTCATCATGATTCGTCTTGTGTTCGTCGTGTATCGTCACGCAAACATCCAGAACTTCAATAGTCAAAAGCCGTGATGCTCTTCACAAATTCTTCACAACAGGTTCAACAGGTGACGCTCCGCATTTTGGCCACGGGCCCAATCCTAACTGCGTTGGCCAGTTGAGGCCGTTGGCAGTGTCTTCTCACGTTCTGGCTTGCTGCATTTTCAACATGTACTGTAAAGCTTGGGCTATGAGAAAGTGCGGCAAACCAGACTCTATGCTGCTCTACATAACGTGTGAAACTTTTTCGGCACTGAGAGACACTCAACGCACGTAGGGCGGATCGTTCAGTGTCCAATCGATATTCTTCTCGTACCTTCAGTTGCAGCTGTGGGTTGTGGCCAATTTTCTTCCAGCAGTTGGCACGCTTTCTGGGGAGGGAATGGAATCTGTACACCCACAATGAACCCTAGCCTGTCACATCCACCAACCAATTAACAAACATTAAATATAATTCTTTGATATTCTTTGCAGACCCTGGCCCCTTCGCATAGATCAAGATCCTCAAAGAAGGTTTGGCGCACTGGTCGATTCGAACACACCAAGAGAAGTCAGTGACAAACCCACGGCCTACGGAGGCGGGACGCAACAAAGAACGTCTAGCAGTCTAGCAAGGTCAGGTAGGGAAGTTTTGCCCCAAAAAACAAGTATTACAAACAGTTTACAAACAGTTTACAAACAGTTTACAAACACTTTACAAACAGTTTACAAACATTTTACAAACATTTTACAAACAGTTTACAAACAGTTTACAAACATTTTACAAACAGTTTACAAACATTTTACAAACATTTTACAAACAGTTTACAAACATTTTACAAACATTTTACAAACAGTTTACAAACATTTTACAAACATTTTACAAACATTTTACAAACATTTTACAAACATTTTACAAACATCTTACAAACATTTTACAAACATTTTACAAACAGTTTACAAACAGTTTACAAACATTTTACAAACAGTTTTCAAACAGTTTACAAACATTTTACAAACAGTTTACAAACATTTTACAAACAGTTTACAAACAGTTTACAAACAGTTTACAAACAGTTTACAAACAGTTTACAAACAGTTTACAAACAGTTTACAAACATTTTACAAACAGTTTACAAACAGTTTACAAACAGTTTACAAACATTTTACAAACAGTTTACAAACAGTTTGCAAACATTTTACAAACACTTTACAAACATTTTACAAACATTTCATAAACATTTTACAAACATTTTACAAACACTTTACAAACATTTTACAAACATGTTACAGACAGTTTACAAACACTTTACACACATTTTACAAACACTTTACAAACATTTTACAAACAGTTTACAAACATTTTACAAACATTTTACAGACAGTTTACAAACACTTTACAAATATTTTACAAACAGTTTACAAACATTTTACAAACATTTTACAAACATTTTACAAACATGTTACAAACATTTTACAAACAGTTTACAAACATTTTACAAATATTTTACAAACAGTTTACAAACAGTTTACAAACATTTTACAAACATTTTACAAACAGTTTACAAACATTTTACAAACATTTTACAAACGGTTTACAAACATTTTACAAACTGTTTACAAACATTTTACAAACATTTTACAAACGGTTTACAAACATGTTTACAAACATTTTACAAACAGTTTACAAACATTTTACAAACATTTTACAAACAGTTTACAAACATTTTACAAACATTTTACAGACAGTTTACAAACATTTTACAAACATTTTACAAACGGTTTACAAACATTTTACAAACATTTTACAGACAGTTTACAAACACTTTACAAACATTTTACAAACAGTTTACAAACATTTTACAAACATGTTATGACAGTTTACAAACATTTTACAAACATGTTACAAACATTTTACAAACTGTATTCAGCGCATTGCTTCAACCCGTCCAATCACTGATTCGTGCAGCAGCCAGCGGCTAGCAGCCATATCAAGTATCTAAGATTTTTGGGAGACTTGCAGGCGTTTGCAAATGTTTGCAAACATGAAAGCCACCACAGAAGCCAGCATGTCCCAAGATGCAGGCTTTGCATTGCTTCAAAAATATCAGGATAATGGAAATACCTGCCAAGTCCGGGCATTTGCTTGCATGCCCTGATCATTTCCACTATACTGACTTGACAACTGGAACTGGAACAATGCGCCAGAACATGTGCTTGAACAATCATGCACATATACCTCACCTATGAGATGATGACATTATATATCACATATATAGTTATTATCCATGCGAATCATATGGAAGTACCATGTGTATATATATATACATATTATTGTTTTATTGTTTTATTGTGTTAGTCTGTTTTAGTATCCTTCAATGTAAAACAAACATTGCATGCTTACATGACGTGTCTAGTGGATTTCCGACATCGGGCATGCACTGACCCATTCAGTTTGTTCGTGCTTATGTCACGGCATGCTTGTGCCATCTTGTGTCATGTTGGTTCGAAAACAGGAAATATAGAGGAGTATAGAAGGACTGGTGACATCTAGCGACATCTGGTGCGATGCCTAAGCAATCCACTTAGAAGCGGTGGGGCACGTGTCACAAGCTCTGTACACAACCTCTTTGAACTTGCCAAACTCCAGCGGCAAAATGCCAAACCTGGCCAAGACAAGCATGTCAGCAGCTGACATCCAAAATAGTGTTGCCATAGATGTTGCCAAGCATGTCTTTCCTGCACTTGCAACACTATCAAGTGCAAATCTGCGACGGTAAGACCCTGTCGATTCTTCAGGCGGCTCAACCACTACTGAGTCCTGCAGAGAGTGGCAAGACATGGCAAGACTGTCTTGATGCTATGTACTTGCTGAATCTTGCTGAAAGATGATGAAAGCATCTCAAAATGTCGCAAAAAAAAAACGAGCTTTGGGGCTGTCCTTCAGGCCACCGCAGAGGGTGACGATAGGTATGGTGCCGTAGCGCTGCGCACACATCTGTAACAGAGAGACACACGAACAAAATCGAACAAATGCAAGGCGCCGGAAGGATCCGGAAGGAAGCTCCCTCGAGATCGAGTGTCTCTGCAGATTCGGACACTTTGTCCTTTGAAAATCTGCAGACAAAATGAGTCTCTGTCTTTGAGGGATTTTGAGGGACTCTGGGTGACAAAATTTGAGCGAGCCAATTATTCAACAATATTCAACATATTCAAACGTTGTCCCCACCTGAGGCAAACCGCAAGGCTCGTACCTGGCAAACTGACAAAATTGGAGATCTGAGCCATCTCCAGACGCGTGGAATAGTTATGGTGACTGGTGTCCAAAACCATGTGACATTTACACACTCACACATATACTACGACTATGACATGGATCTATGAGGACTGAAATTTTGCAGAGCAGTGGTCACTTCAATTTGTCGAAGGACGACAGTAATTATGGATATGGAACAAGATGATACAACATGAAATAACACGAAATAACATGAATAACACATGCAAAGGTTATAAAATAGAGCTGCAAAGGACTTGTTTTTGAATTGATAGAGCTTGATGGCAAAACCTCACAAATTCGCCGTGTCAATTTCTGCAGCGCCTTGAGGGCATCAGCAAAAAGTCGCTACCAGCATACCTGCGTGACAAATACCAAATACATCCAAACACCAAATACTTACATACATTTACATACTATCATACTGTACATTCATATATATATATATATATATATGTGTATATATATATATATGTATGTGTATATGTATACAGTAATATACCAAACATGTACAGAATATGTACAATCCTTCCCGTGCACCCTCCGTTCGTGTACATGTAGGAAATCGAAGTTGCATGCATCTTGCTGATTGGGTCACATCACGTGTTCAACTGCAGGATCAAAACTGATCCTGTCGTGTATCACCACAAGGCCAGTGGTGTGAGGCCACTTAATCAACTATAATCAACTCACTCTTTAAAAAACTTTAGACTGAACTAAGATATAATCAAATGATATCAAATGTGAGCGGACTCAGCTGCTCTAGATGTTGAGGAACAAGTAACTACGTTGTGCCAACCATCACTTGACTCAGAGTGCCAGTGTGAATTGTAGATACGAATACTATTAAAGATAGCAACACAGCAAAACATGCAGAGCATGCCCCACGAATCTGCCAGGATATCTTCTGGACATATCTTGCATGCCTGACAGGATCGCATTGGCGCAAGCAACATGGACAGGCTACATGGCCTTGCCATGTCACCCATATCGACTGCAACGTCCGTTCTCTAAAGTCCGCGCCTTGAACATAAATTTCATCTCCGTTTCCCATCATCAACACCTGTTAAATGGCGCCGACAAACAGGCAAAATCAAATAGATAACCTTGGAATGCTCATCCACCACTTAGCAATGAAGTGGATAGGCAAGCACGAAATATGCCTACGTAGTTACATGCAAAGTGAACAGGCACTCTGTTACATGTACATACACATCTATACATTTTGTTGAAATATCTATCTACAAATACATAATTATACAATATTACACAGTACAGTTTACATTCTGTTGAAATACACCGAGGTTGCATTCTTAGTATTTCTGGGTATTCTATTATTGTTGTTGGCTTTTGCGCTACAGAAATTCACAGGTCTCGCAAACAGTCATAGCAGTGGCATTTGGCCTGGATGTTGCCTGTGACATTGTTGCCGGTGTCTTCCATCATCCACTCGGTAGCCTCTCAAATCACATCAAGTGACATTCATGCACACTTGGATGCCTAGATATCCTTATAATTCCTTATATAGATATGCATGGAATCCATCGATGGGTTGGATAGGCGTCACGTGGCTAAATTAATCTGTTCATGCTTGGGCATTGTGGCGCTTGCGCTGCGCCTCAAGGATGATGTCAACCTTAGACAGTTTGACTCGCCGAACGAGGAAAGCTTTGTTCTTGCAAGCGCGTCAAGAATCAGTTAAGAGTCTGGAATCGTGGACTTGACCCAAATCTGGGAATGATGCATTTCTGAATGCATAATGGATTATGTGTAGAAGGCATTAGAAACCACATTGCTAAGGTCTAGTTACTAGTTGAGTTTTCCTTGCATAGCAAGCATTTCACCAAAGCTCTCTAGTCTGTTGGAATGTTCTCATCCTCATCACCAAAGGAGCTTGAGCTAGTCCACGTGTCTGATTTTATGACCAACTAAGATGTTAGCGCCCTTCTGCGTTGTCAGTCTCCCAACAAACGAGACCTTGATTCATAGCAGGATTCATGTTGAGTGCAAACAAGGGCAATTTCGAAATTCCTCAAAAGTGTGTGGAAGACGTCGTTTCAACTATGCCAGCGACCAAGACCTTGTTGTCATCAACGTGCAAACCAACTTTCTCCTTGCAATAACGTGACTAAAACCAATTGCAAGTGAACGCAAGCAAAAATCTATAATAATATGAATTATTATGATCATATATGATCTATCTATGATCTCACAAGATGTGATTGTGGCTGTACTCGCAAATCTCCCAGTGCCTGCAGCTGCCTCTTGCAAGCAGCCTGGCTGGCGTTTTACATCATGAAAGTTTCCTTGAACATCCTTCAACCTATTTGAACCAAACGTTCGGCACCAGCTGAAATGACGCAATAGGAAATACCCATACATGCGCCATTTGGGTACACATTCATAAAGGCTTTTCTTCGCCGCGGGTAATCCCTTTCATGCTCCGATTGCGTCGCAAGTGTATGTCATGGGCTTCATGTGACCACAGCTGCATCCACCTTTCCAGCAGGCATTGAATCAAAATCGTACTGCATCGCCAAGTATGGATCTGTCCTAAGCCAAGTCTAGGGAAAACGCTCAGCAGTCTCAAGATTGATGGATTGCCTACGTCCTCTCACAGATCAGAGAGCTGATGTTTGATACTCGTGTCTACAAAATCCATCCAAATCCATCCAAATCCTTTCTTTCAGGCCTTGTCTTGCAGGGAAACTTCGGATTGTCTGTGAAAACGCACTTGAAGGATTGTCAAGTAGTCAATCTATGTAACAATGTAGGTCAATCCTATGATCCGCTTTGATATGACTTGCAACTGCTTTTCAGGAGTTGGGTCTTTGCAAAAGAAAGCCTGCAAAGCCTGCACCCGAGAAGGGAGAGACGTTGATATGACAATGAGATTCAAGTGGAGTCACAGTAGATTTGAAGAGATTCAAAGAAACCAGTCTGCAGGTCAGAAACCAGTCACTATATTTGACAATGGTGGACTCTGTGAGTCAAAGGGCCTGGGATTCCACGTGACGACGTCAATTCCATTCAGGATGCCACTTAGAAAGAACCTCGCAGTTGGTGTCAAAAGGATCAAAAGGGACGTGCTGCACAGAGACCAATTGGGCTACGTTACGCTACAATCTTGGTGCGTTCTGCAATCCTGGAGGGTAAGAGAATTGTCGGAACATATCGGAACATTGAAGTTTGCAACGTGCAAGCTTTATGAATTTTGGAGGTTTTGCAACACCATGTAGCCCAAGTTTAAAGACTTGCTTGTGGCCCTGCAGAAAACAATTTACAATTCCACCCAATCAAATCATGAATCTGGCAACTTGCAACCTGCCTATACCTATCTCCAACACGTTGAAACTAGTTGAGCAAATTTGGCATCGTCAAGAAATGCAATGTGTTTGCTTCAATTCCGCCATGATGTCTGTCTACGTTAAACGGTGTCAAAGTCCAGGGTGTAGCGGTGCCACCAGTTTTATGAAAGTGTTTGTGCATTATTCTGTTGCCACCTTTCATGTGGATTTGTCAAAACTCCAGTTGCGCAAAAACATGCAAAAACATGCTCAATACTGGTTCCCTTCCATATCCTTCCATGACATATATAACAGCTCAGTTGGCAGGGCTCATGGCAACCTAATGCGAAGTTTCTAGAGGGCAGCAAAACTTAGCTGTTCCAATCTAAGGAACTCCTTCTGCTTTACCAGTTCGTCAAGTCGAAACCCTCCTGGGGGAGCGGTTCATAAGCAGCTGTCAACCACGAGTCTCACATAGAATAGAACATCGAAGGACTATCACAGCATAAGATTGTACATACACAATGTATGTATGGGTATATAAGCAGGTGTGTAAGTGTAAGAACGTTTTGGAATTTTTGGATAAGAAAGTGCCACAACTAGAATAACAACTGTGTCAGATTGCCACGGTTCTCCTTCAGAAGTCTTCATCTCCTCTGCATAGCCTGATCAATCTTTTATGGTTTCCCCTGTTTCAAACACGTGTTTGTCAAAAGCATTTATCACAACTTTGACAGGGGAAAACAATTTCCAATTTTGAGTGTATGTGCATTCTTGTAAGATCCTTCAATCCAGCAAATTCCAACACTGAGCAAACTCCAACCCGCCTTCTGAGACAGTCAGAAGTCTGTCGCATGTCATTACAGCGCCCTGGATCATGTGGCATCGCCCATATTTCATAGATGTAATTAGATAGGTAAGTGGATGGGAGAAATTAGGCCATATAGAATTGTACTACAATTAAAACCGTTGTTATCCGTTGTTTTACTTATAATACCCTATAATAATTAGCACACTAAATTGCCATATATTGTTACATTACATTGTATTATTGGATTGTATTATGCGACAATAGTTCATATTACATTATGCCTTAGGTATAGGCTGCAACACGTTTTCTTTAGAGTTATTTATCACTTAGCCAGGGGTTATTTATCACTTAGCCAGGGGTTATTTATCACTTAGCCGGGAGTTATTTATCACTTATTTTAGGGGTTATTTATCACTTAAATTGGGAGTTATTTATCACTTAAGTTGGGAGTTATTTATCACTTAATTGGAGTTATTTATCACTCTTTTTGGGAGTTATTTATCACTTAATTTGGGGGTCATTTTTGAGCATTTTGTGGGTGTTTGGGATTGCCCAAACAAACAGTTTTAGGAGAAAATTTGTGAAGGCTATTCAATATTGGACCCTTGTTGGTGTCGTGTATTTTTCAAGTGACGTTTCTGTTGCCCCTAAAGGAATGGATGAGTTTGGATCATGTTGTTTCATTTATCGGTATGTTGGCCCCAAAAAAACAATAATGTGGTGACATTTGGTAACTAACATGTAGATACTCAAACCAATTGGATTGAGTAAGTGGGAACAATTCAATGCCTGGGCTACTAGCTTTTGTCCATTTCGATATGCAAACAAATCATAAAGTCCAAGTGTACACTCCAAAAAGTTTGACCAATAGCTTTACAGAAAACTTGATGCAGCTTAGAATACAATTACATTATCAAACATGTTAACTGTTAACATGTTCACTTACAATTTACAATTTATATAGTAGAGAATTTCATGGGTAAGCCCGCATTATATGAATATAAAATATAAATTATTATATATGTGTGCAAGCACTCTGAAATCCAACGCGGCGACATCACAACATCCTTTCACCAATCAACATAATCAAAAATCATGACCCTAAACAACATCAACATCAGTAATCATTATCATCGTGATTATCATCATTATCATCATCGCCATCACCATCATCATCATGAATGATCATCGTTCATTGTCGTCATCTTCATCGGCATCGTTGTCACCATCAAAATTATCAGTCAAAACATCACTCACCAGTCCTAATCCGCACCCAAGCCACTAACTATTCTTTTTTTGCGCACTTCTCAAGCATTGCCGGGCTTCGGCATTGCAGTCTTTGTCTCATGTTTCGGATTTATGCCAACATCGAGCTAAATCCCACAGCTCAAGCAGCATAGGCTAGATCGATCTGATTGATGTAAAACATCACATCATGACTCACTGTCACACAACCACATGTGACATAAGTTTGCCAAAGAAAGCTCTAAAGGCCCTTTGAACAGTCAGGCATGTTCCTGACATGAATCGCACTGGAAACAAATGAAAATTAAAATGCTGCTGCATGCTAAGCAGTGCAGCTTGTTTGATTTACTTCCCATCTTTGAATTGGGAAGCCTTTTGCTTCAGAGATGGCTCAACTCCCATCTTCTTGTTTTCCAGGATCTTCAGGCATCTACCTACAAGTCCTAACCTGGTCTCCCCCGGTGCTAGCTGTCGTGTGAGGACCTGTGCAAGTGTTAGCGAACCCTGAAACCAGGACACATTCGAAAGAGTGACATCCTGATTCTGAGGAAACACTTTTGGGTTCTGTTCTGATGCCAATGTCGCAAGATCTTTCAACAACGAAACCAACAAATTGGTCAAAGTAGAGGTGAGAATGATATCTTTCGGCATGTGGGTCATGGCAGTAGCAAAGTTTTTGATTCCTTCACAAGTAGGACCTGCCTTCCCACCCAAGAACAACAGAACCGTAGCATCCTCATCTGCGACCAAGCTAGCAACACTTGCTTCGGGAAGTTTGTCCTTCTGAAAGAGGTCCAGGATGTCATGTTTGCCCTTCACCTGGTCAAACAAGTACATGATGCCCTTCTTGATGCTATCGAGCTCTCCAAACATCTCCTGCACATACTTCTGAAACGCGGCACGAAGCGTCTCCATCAACTTCTTCCAAAAGTCTTTGATGTTCTCCATGTAGCCGATGCCATCTTCGATCTTGGACAAAATGGACTCAAACGCAACCACTGCTTTGGACAGCCGGGTCAAATGAGGAAGAAGAATCGTCATGTAGTCCAACTTGGATTTCTCCACATTGGCTGGAGCTGGAGTTGTCTTCTTTTTCTCTGTGAATTCTTTCTGGTACAGGGTTTGGAAGACATCCACTTTCTCAATCTCACCCAATGTCGTTGACACAAGGTTGGAATACTTCGAAACTTGTAGAAGAGAACCAGCAAGACAAAGAAATGCGACGTGCATGTCCAGTGTTTTCATCTCACCGTTCATTTTCACCTGGACCTTTCCTGTCATTCTTTGATCATGCTGAACAAAGCCCGCGTAGACCCCACACCAATCAACTCCTTCGTCGGTCTCGGCCCCAACGTTGCCAACGATCTCATACTTGAGAATGGAGGTGACCACAATCTCAGTATCAAGCAAAGAACCTAGGAAGGACTGGAACGTAGCAGCAGTCTTGCTCACCCATGCTGAAACCGCTGACATAATCGTCACCTTCACAGAGTCCAAGCCATTCTTGAGCACAGGGGCAAAGTTTTTGATCTTGCGACAAGCATCCTCATCGCTCAACACCGCAAAGAGATCCGTGACCACTTGGTTCATGAAAAGGCTCTCACCCGCATCATCCAAACCATGACCCATCTTTGCAAGCTTCGGCACGGCTGCTTGCAACATTTTGGCAATCTTGATCAGTGAGTTCATGGTTTCGTCAATCACTGATGCACATTCTTTTCCCAAAAGCTTGGCACTCTGGAACTTGGGACACGGATGAAAAGCAATCAACTTTTGAATCTCCTGGCAGCACTCGGACAACTGATCATCATTGAGACCTTGCGGACATTTTTCCAAGATGCCATTCAAATTCTTGAACTTCAGCTCAAACTTGGTCGCGACTGCTTCCAGAAGAGCACTCCTGACCTCTTCAATTCGATTCTCGATTTCACTGCACGAAGAGATGCAGGCTGCAGATAGTTTCATAGCCGATGAAGCACCCTCTTTGAATAAGAAGAGCTTGGCTACCATGTCTGCAAACTTCGAAGAATTGGGAACCAGAATCTCAAACTCACCCTCTCCCTGTCCTTTGTCTTTGATCATCGCTTCCTTTTTGATCACGCCAATGGAAGTGGCGTACTCACCCGCAGCACACAGCTCCTTGTAGACCAGTTGGTCATGGCGACACTGCTGGATTGCCTTGTGCGTAGAGTCAACGATGAAGAGACCAAGAGGGAAGATGGTAAAGCCATTGTAGAAAGCACTGGTTCTGTTTTTGAGAAGGGAGCTCTTTGCAAACTCCAATTCATCTAGGTCAGAAGTCTGGAGTCTTCTTTGAGAAGCCACAGCATTGGCAAGGAGCAAGATCTTGTTGAGCTCTTCCCTGAAAGGGGACTTGGTAGGAGAAGATGTTTCGAAAATGCTCGACTCCTTGAACATATCGATGAACTCAACCAGCTTGTCGACGCTGTGAATCATGAACTTCTCTCTTGCAGCTGCATTTGCTGCTTCGTCAGCCTCAGAAGACCTTAGCACAACAACACCCTAAACAAAGGAAACAAACGCCCACTGGCCCAAAACCAACCCCAATCTATCATTTATCATGTTATCATTTTGATCATGTGTCATTTTATTTATATGAAGAATCTGAATCATAAATCAAATCAAATTGAATCATCATCATTCATCATTCATCACCATCACCATCACCATCATCATCATCATCATCATCCTCCTCCCCATCATCATCACCATTATCATCAAGCATCATCGTTGTCGTCATCATCCTGACCTATACCGCCGCATATTAGTATTGATTTATCGAACCATATCTGCCATATCCTTTTTTTAAAAATATGAACTTGTATTCTGTATTATATAATTATATTATTTGTTTATCAAATTATACATTATAATTATATTAATATCAAATATTGTATCATCGAAACATATCATTTTTGTTACATATATGAATGTGAATTATATTATATAATATTATATTAATATTAATATTATGTCATTGAATTATATTCTGTTTTGTAAATAATGATATTATATTTGAAAACATTTATATTTATAATATAT
>Ga0126342_10012791_pt1 | contig 14929 bp, 14 predicted proteins | sample Cyp1metagenome_FD_92528 | JGI IMG/M metagenome (GOLD analysis project Ga0126342, IMG submission 92528) | Coral microbial communities from Lord Howe Island, Old Settlement Bay, Australia - Cyphastrea 1 metagenome | ecosystem: Host-associated > Invertebrates > Cnidaria > Coral ...
ATTAATGGTTATTAATGGTGATTAATGGTTATTAATGGTTATTAATGGTGATTAATGGTGATTAATGGTGATTAATGGTGATTAATGGTTATTAATGGTTATTAATGGTTATTAATGGTGATTAATGGTGATTAATGGTGATTAATGGTTATTAATGGTTATTAATGGTTATTAATGGTTATTGATGGTGATTAATGGTTATTAATGGTTATTAATGGTGATTAATGGTGATTAATGGTGATTAATGGTTATTAATGGTTATTAATGGTTATTTATGGTGATTAATGGTGATTAATGGTGATTAATGGTGATTAATGGTTATTAATGGTTATTAATGGTTATTAATGGTGATTAATGGTGATTAATGATGATTAATGATGGTTAATGATGGTTAATGATGCTCCAGCAATATTGAATAATATCTCCCCTCTGGTAAACTAACAGTTTGCTATTGAAAATGGCCCAGTTGAAATAGTGGATTTACCCAGCTATAAAATGGTGATTTTCCAGTTCGCTATGTTAAATTACCAGACGGTATCGCGATTATTCTTTAATTCTAACATTTCTAACATGAAAATTTGGAAAAAAAAAAACAATGGTTTAGTAAATCTGTATGTGGCCAGTTTTCCATTGCCATGTAGCAGGGTCCCAGGGTTGGGCTATAGGAGCTGAGACTCCACCGAGAAACAGACATCAGTCACGGAAGTGCCATGGTCACTAACATCCATTTGAAACCAACCAGAAGTAACCAGAAAGACATGCCACCAGTTTTGCACTTTAGAAGGATTCCTGCCTGGTGATAGACCTCAGGGCAGTAGCCTCAGTGAAAGATTGCGGCCCTCCCAGCACCAAACATGAATGCAAGGTATGTCCAGATTTCTGCCGCAAATATTCGAATATATATATATATATAATTATATATAATTATATGTACTGTGTATATATATATATATATATGTGTACATATGTATACATACATACGTGCATATATATATATTATAGTGTGTGTATATATAGTATAATATATAATATATAATATATAATATATAATATATAATATATAATATATAGTATAATATATATATAGTATAATATATATAGTATAATGTATATATATAGTATAATGTATATATATATAGTATAATGTATATATATATACATCAAAATTGGCCCGATCTTTGAGGGAAACATGAGAGACACACATGTTGTTAACCAAAGACGCGATGTCCTCAATGATGTCCTGAATTGTGGGGGAAATACGCAGTACTCGACCGGTTGGGCGGTGCCATTTCCCACCACATCCTAATCTGCCTCATGGGGAAATACCCAAAAAAGATACCGCTTGGCCTTGTCGGGGAAAAATGGCAAAACGGCGGGGATATATAGCCCAATATATCACCAGGAATCCTCATGTGGATATTATCCATATAAATATCCGATAATGATGATTGGGGTTCTTCAATCTTGGAGACATTCCCTACAAAGTGGGCCTCGCCATCCACCAGCAACCCATCAGCCCAGTTTGCTGAATGATTGTAGACCAGCCTAGCCAGGAAAAGCCCACCTTGTCATACCCCAATGACTGACCAGAAATAGGCTGTAGAGAGCCATCCCCAATGGAAGATTTGTGTCATTGGGTTCACCACCTCGTTCCAAGGTTTTAAATCACCATGAAATCACCATCTAAAACCAGGCTGGTTGGTGATTCTAAGCCATCCCAAGACTACGCTCGTCATCTCAACCCATCCTCCCTTTTGGTGAAAAACCATAGTCACATGACTGAACCCCATCCAACCCTTGTTTCATCATTGATCATATACCCATTATATCTGCATTACCCCATCTATTGGATGGTTAAAGATGATTGATCAATATAACATGATCATATAGCCATTATAAATATTATATCTGCCCCAATATCTATTATAAAAATCTATCTGTGAACCACCATTGATCATATACCCATGTGAAAAATCCCTAAATCCCAACGCCAAGGCATCGGCCGAGATGCCAATCACATAGGCATCGGCCCAGGCTTTCGCCTCATCGCCATGAACAGCTTCGAAGGCATCGGTCCTCAGCAAAGCCCCAAGCGAAGAAATGGCCGGGGGCTTGCCGGATGCAAAAAGAAACATGGGCTTCACCAGCAAACATGTGGATTTAAGATGCCTGAAGATGTTCTCCAAGATTGTTAGATACTGATTCAGATTGTTTAAGATGATTTTTAAGATGAATTAAGATGATCTAAGGTGACTTAAAGCAAACACCGGGACTGAATCAGGTAAAAATGGATGAAAATGGGGATGGAACCATTGACACCCTCAAAAACTCACAAAATATTGGAACAAACATCATCAACAAGCGGAAATGGATGGTTGTGCCGCAGGCCACAGGTTTTTGCTGTTGCCCCAGGTACTTTCCAACTCAACAATACTTTCACCGCGAAAATATGGGGAAGGCCCGCCTCCACCTTCAAGAGCATCTAGTGTGCAAGAAACATCCAGTGATTGTGGCACTTACTATAGCTATAACTATAGCAATTACATGTAATGTAATAACTACTTTCCCAGAATATCTGAATGGATGGGCACCTTCCCCTTTCTTGCCCCACACAACACGGTAGAGATCCTGACACGTCAGGGTTTCACCCGTTGCAACGTGCCCCTTGGGTTCCCAACACATCGTGCCCCGCGGCATCTCGCAGAACGTCTGTCCCACCGGGGTGCTGTGCAAACAACCTGGCACCACGCTGGTTTGCTGAACTGCAAATCCAACAGCCAGAGAAAAAGCACTTCCCTTTGAAAAAAAAAAACACTTGGAGGTTTCCTGAAATAGTACCCGAAATACCCCCAGTTCTCATCCATTTAATAGATGGGTTTTCCATGAAATTAACCATCCATAAATGTGGGGTACCACCATTTATGGAAACCCCTACTTGCCCCCCTTAAAGGTGACAGATGAAAATCACCTGCCAAGGAGCTCCGCTGGGAGTTGCAGCACCAGTCCACGGATGGAAACCTGGTTGGCTTTGCACCATGTTCATTTCCCATTTGGTTTCTCCTAAGCCATCAAAGCTTTGGAAAAAGATAGTTCGAAAAAGCGCAAGATTATGTGTGTATATACATATAATATATATATATATATATATATATGCAGTATAATGTATCCATATATATATACATATATTTATATACATATATATATATCATTATATTTCAACCCTTTTTTTCCGTGTTTTGTCCATGTCATCTCCCAAAGACTCCAAGGCGCCCAGCAGTTTTGCCCCACGCCCTGCGGGCAGCGTCGCCAGCGGTGCGTCCACAGCTCCTCGCGGCTGATCCAGCGCCGCTGCGCCACGGGGAGCGCCGCGGCCCCGGCCCCGGGGCCGCGGCGGCGACTCATGGCGCCATAAACCATAGGAAAATGGAGGTTTTAATGGGAAAACCATAGGAAAACCATAGGAAAATGGATGTTAACCCTCTGGTTATGTCAAAATAGCTATTGAACATGGCCATTTATAGTGAGTTTTCCCATGAAAATTGGTGATTTTCAATAGTTTTTTTGTATGTTTACCAGAGGGTAGTGGTGAAAGAAACAAATGGATCGACGAAAATCATGTTGATCCATGTTGATCCACTTTTTGGGGCAAAATGTTGTGGATTCACTTTTTTTTTGACTTGATGTTTGCGAATCTTTGTGATGGTTGGTCAAATGTTGGCAAAATGTTTGAAGAATCTGGTGGATGTTGCTGCGGGCCCTACCAGTACATGTCAACTTTGCTTTCGGGATGTTGAATGCGGCATTTGAGACTGGAAGCACTATTGACAATGTGGTCGCTTTTTCAAAAATGCACTCTGTGCCAGAGTTGGCTTGAACCAAGAACTTGGCAACAAATCATATACATCTTGATATGATGCTCCGGCGACGCTCCGGAAACCTTGCTGTCACTTGAGTGGATACTGTATTCAATTGTGTAGTGGTACTCAAAAAAATATCAGTTGACTCTCAAATTCTCCAGCGATTTTTTGCAGAACTTCAGGTCGCACTTGGGCCATATTTTGGCCGAGTCTCGGTGCCTTTTTTTTGCCCATCAGGTCGAAGTGTTCAAGATTCGCACGCTGGACCTGCCATGAAAGACCTATCCGAGACCTATCCTCTGGCTGAGCCTCTAGCTGCTAGTTGGAGCCATTGGAGAAACCAATGGCAGCTACAACCAAATGATCCAAATGCTGGTGACTGGTGGTGCAATACCCTGAGGATGTTTGAGGATGTTCGAGGATCGAAGCTGAAAAGCCTGGGGGGCCGGGCTTGAAGTGTGCAGTCAACTCGGCCTGGCTCAGATCAAAACTCGAGGTCAAACTTCCCAAGTTTCCTGGAAAACTGAAATCACAGAAAGAGATCATGACCAAAGTATATTCCCATTGCATCCCATTCCATCCCATTACACCCTGATTGATGTAGTTTCCCATAACACATGAAGATTTACTTATCAGGGCAACCAAAATGGGGGCTACAACCGCCTCCAGGTCTTCTTTCACCTCTTTGATGGCTGTGAGCAACCTGGCCAAACGGAGATCAAAAGAATGAGTGTCTCTGAAAATGTGGTATACCATGGTATACCCTCAAAATAAGCATATGAAGGGGGATAAGGATGAATGATCATGAATCAATGGATTCTGGGGTTCAGATAAACCATGATAAACCCATATGATGGAGAGATAGACGTAGAGATAGGGGCATGAAAATCGAGCCCCAGATCGACGGGATTATCATCACCTGATTCGAATTGGCATTCGAGGTTTTTGACGCATTTTCAGACGAACCCACATAGACATCTGATGGATGGACGGAAAAATGCATGGATGGATGGATGTACTTGTTGGAAGCATGGCCAAATGGAAAGATCCAAACGATGACGATGTTCTTACCCCTGGGATTCTGAGCTGGCGATCACTCTCCGTAGGTGGTTTGTTTTTCTCTTTTGCGGCAACAGTCAGATCAGTCAGCGGGTTCACATTGGTTCCATTGGTGAAAATATCATTCTCCAACCACAAGAACCAGCTGGAAATGTGTGGCCGGCTGCCCCCTCCTATCCTCCCAGCCGGTCACCAAACACATCTCCAGAACTGCGCAGCAAAACTGCGCCCACGGCGTACTGCTGGGTTTCCGTCCGGCTGCGGCCAGCTTCTGCCATTTGATCTGCCTTCACCTGGCCGTCACTGGGGCAATGGCGGCAATGACTAGTGACTACTGGGGATGGTTGAGCCACCTACATCTCAGCAACGGCTAGTCAAGTCTCTTACATATCCTTAAAAAAATGAAGTGCTAGCTTTGATTGAGGACATGTTGAGGGAAAAAAAACTCAGAAAATACAAGAATGTTTGGAGCTGAAAATACCATCAGAGATGTTTTGGTACCAGAGGGTAAATGGATTAGAATTCCCATTGTTGATTGTTTAATCCCATTAAATCCCAATTATAAATCCCCATGAAAAATTGATCTTTTGACATTTTGCGCCTTCTCCAACGCAGCTCGGCGGGAGGCAGGCTTGCCACACCTCGCAGCCCATGTAATGGAGTACCACTGGAAAATGAAGGCCGACTCAAAGTCAGGGAATGTCCTCAGTTTCCTCGATGTTCAGGGGATCCAAGTTTGGGTCAGTCGTTTCAACTCAGGACGGTGGCTTGACATTTGAAGATCGGGGGAACGATGAAAGATGTTGAGATTGCTGTACCTATCTCATCCCATCTCCGTTCCAATTTTGGGCCATGCCCACATCATGGATTTGGCGCCAAACCCAACCAGAAAGGTGATCTCCCAGGTATATCCCAAATATCTTAGTAGTCCCCAAAGTCCTCTCTCCTTTTGCTTTGTCATTGTACAAATTGTACAGCTTCTTCAATGTTACTTTGCGGCTACAATCTATCCGCATGTTCGGTGATCTAGATTCTCAATACATCGGATCAAGAATGGCTACAAAAGTGGCTTGCTTATCTTGCCTTTCGACCCATATTTGTCACTTTCCCCCATAAATATAACCTTGCACCGATATTTTCGGGTCAAAAAAATGTGCATCCTGGATGCCATCTGCGTCCAGGCGGCTGCATCTTGCTGATCTCCACACGCTGGGCCGTGCGCTCCTCAGCAGCTGTGGATGTTGTGTCTGCCTAAAACTTAGGGGATGCTTAACAAGTGCAATCTTGAAAAATTGGAATTATTCACCAGCAAATCTTCGCGAAAGTACCCTAGTTTTAGACAAACCCATGAGCAATCCCCCTGGTTTTTCAGTTGATCAAACAGGTCTTTGATCCGGGGTTGACATTACATATTGAGGTGTTACTCCCATCTGAAGTACAGGAACTCCAAGTTGCTGACCCCAATTACCTGGTCCTGATCCAAGTTCAAAGGAGACCCGAAACAATCATACCGCCATCCCGCAAAACAGCCAGCACGAATTTCAAACCGTGGTTCATGAAACTTGTTTCGTAAGATGTTGTAAAAAGGAACTTACCTGCCAAAAGAAAACATGTCATGCTCAACAGGTACCTAGAATCACATCGTTCGTTGTAGTTTTCCTGGCATGTTTGGGGCATCCATCATTTTTTGGAGAAGACGAGTGGGAATGCCTGAAAATCAGGCACCCCCCAAACAAAAATACTGTCAATCATCAAGTTCTTCCATGAATCCGATTCTTTGTGGGGTATGATCCCCTATCTTCAGACAAAGCCAAATACCACATGGTTAGTTCGTTTTGTCCCATATCCCGATGCATCCCCTTTTTCGCATCCGCATCCCATTCCAACCAACCACTATTAGTTCCCCTAATTTTTCCATCCCATTCCAACCAAGCACTATAGTCACTATGACTTCAATTCAAAGCCAAGCAACACCACTTCTGCTCCAAAGCCATCCCAGGGACTTTCATATCACCATTGGATCCATGGGATCATCCCATGAAAAATCCGGCAAATGACCTACCCGGCCTGGTAAACATACAAAAAAAACTATGGAAAATCACCATGTTTAATGGGAAAATCCACTATTTCTATGACCATTTTTCAATAGCTATGTAACAAATTACCAGAGGGTAAAATGACCGAGTCACAAGATAGCGCTTCGAGGACACCAACAGTACCAGCCGCTGCGTGCGACGTGCCGAGAGCAGCCCCTAGCGACTTAGTGGCTAGCGGTAGTTTTGGGAATGGCCAGCCCTTGTCATCTCAGAACCACTGGGGCGAATATCATAGATATGGGGATTGTAGAATATCTAAATATCTACAAATATCTACAAAATCTGATATCAGAAATCAAAATATCTACAACAGATATGGGTCATAGAATGTTATAGACACGGGTGAACTGAAATCAAGAAGCTACCGGATGTCTTCTTGGATTCCTATCCTTTTCCAGAATTCCAGATTGCACATTCAATGATTCAATGGTGTTACAATAATTATGAAGTCAATTCAAGTTGCATACTAGCAAATGTAATATCACCCCTTGCGGTAGATGTTTTTGGGCTAAAGGGTCCGAATTGGAAGCAATATGCGCAATTGATCCTCAGCCAACCATGCAGGGTTCAATACATCACCCATCATAAGTGCCATATTGGCAACATAGATGCCATGACCAAAATATCAATCTGGGTAAATTACAATATGTCACTAACCTGAATCTTGCGGCCAGCTATGGGGATGATTTCCCTTACATTCACCGCTCAGTTCAGCCTCCAGGGCAACCCAGGGATCCAAGAAAAAACCAGCCATTCCCAACCACTCTCCAGGTTGAATCTGAATTCTTCATGTTTGAATCACATGAAATCAATGAAATCTCCCATTTTAATCCATTTTTACATGGTAAAATGCCATTTTTCTTGGCTCAATCTCAATTTTCTCTAAAATGCCCATGAAATCTCACCTCCAGCTGGGACATCAGGTCGCGGAGGGCCTCAACCTGCAGAGGTTAACAGTTAACCCTGTGAAAAGTGCTTACTCCCCTCATAAATCGTGGGATATAATCATAAATGGGATCTATAGTGGGATTTTAAATGGATCTATAGTCAACACGGGATGGATTCATCATGATTCATCCTGGCTTAAATTGTTGGAACGTCTGAACATTGGGTGCCCAAGAATTTGATTTTCGTATCATCACGTTACCATGGAGTTGTTTCTTAAGTACCACGGTTGCGGATCATCTTGGGATACATAAATTATGGAATGGACAAGTGACAAGTCCTACGAAGTGGAAAAAAAAGGCGGAAGATTTCAAACATCTTCGAAACAGCTGACTTTTTGCTTTCAAAGGATAGACTTTGGTCAAAGGATAGACTCCGTGTCAACACATCCTCTTACACCTTTCGGCGCGCCTCCGCTAAAGACTGTTGCACCTTTGGGCCATACTCCTGCAGAGTACGATTTGCGCACGGTTCTGGTGGCAGCATCTCCATGACTGCTCATGATGTCCGACTTCTTTGTTGGATTCTATGTATACATATATATATAGTCATATATTCATATATATATTATATATATATACATACTCATATTCATATTCATGTGTATACACACACATTATATCTTTTTTGCTAGGTTTCAGAATTCGTTACTTCTGACTCCTGCCAAAAATCCAAAAAAAAAATCTCTGGCCTCACAGGCGGCGCCCCCCAAGGCCAAATCGCCACAACGCTCCACCAGGAAGGCCAAAGCCTCCAGGAAGGCCATTGGTGACCGGGGTTTCCCACCGGTTTAACCCCGATAAATCGTGGGGAAAATCATCTTTGGCATTAAAAACCACGTCATGGGCTGAGTTTTTGAGGACAATCTACCGGAAACTATGTGTTCTTCCCATCAAATACAGGCCGTTCAACCGTAAAAAAATTCTGAAATCGAGGCACTGAAAGATGAAATGAGTGAGGTATCCATTGGTGGATACTGAAAATAACAATGAAACCAGAAAATTTTACACGACGGATCATTACATCAATAGAGCCAAAGCACTGTTTATACATATCAATTCGCTATTGGATATAACTTTATGTGCATGTTTAGCGTTCAAATCTCAATATTCTCATATATCAGTTTAAGGAAAAATTGAAACTGGAAACCTCTATATTTCATGGCCAAAATCCGGCTGAAGGTGTTCCCTTTTTCACGCCTAGCATTTTCACGCCGAGCGAAACGCCGAGCCGCGCGCCTCGGCGACTTCGCGCGCAAGCAAGTCCCTCGCCTGGCCACTGTGAAACAGATGTCAGGTGACAGATCTGGTGGTGAAATTCACTACGAGTATCATAGGATATTATGGCTATGTTGGTAATATGGGAAATAACGGATGGTAGTGGATAATCATGGAATATTATGGAGATTTATGATGGATGATCATGGATATTCATGTTGATTATCATTGTGGATATTTACATAAATTGATGGATAGTGATAACCATAACGTGTGAAGAATCGACATCACCATCTTATAACAATTCATTCCAATCATAACCATCTTACTATAAGAGTCAATTCATCCCAGAAGAAGTCTGTTCACAATCCTGAGGTAGTCATAGTTACACTCTTGTAGACAACATGTGGAAAAAGTATCCTATTTATCACCATTTGTAGATCATGTTCCTAGAAAAAACCATGGGTGTTCCACATCTTTTTGATTCTTTTTGTATGTTTAGCCGAGGGAAACCATCATCGTGACGCCAGTGATCAGCACCCAGGTCCCAACTGCGACTGCGTTGACGAGGCACCGCAGCATCTGCGAGGATGGCTTCATCTGCCGCAGCATCTCCTTGAACCTGATGGCCACAGCAAACCAACAACTGGAAGCACCAGCCACTCGTCCTATGATGTGAATTTCTGAGTCTCGTAAAACAGAACTCTTTGATACTGTGAATTTGAGGGGCGTCAATGATGTCAATTCATTTTGAGCCCCAACTTGCGAACTTTTCACACTTATACTATGTCTGTTGTGTCCATTCCATGTTAGGTTGGCTATATCCGCACACATACCCATCTATCCGCACTTCACATAGGTGTGTCATGGTGTGTCCAAACATGCTAAATGATTTGTTTTGGTAAGACAACCTTCAACAAACCCATAGTTATCTATCTCGCAATGACCCCCACGGCTGAAAAAAAAATCCCTTCATGACTTGTAACCAATCCAACCAAGAATCGTTTAACACAAGCAATTCTTACTTCTTTTACCTCTGAAATTGTATTTGGCATCTCCTATCCTACATCATTTGTGGTTACAACCCCCCCATCTTGCTTCATGACATTGCAATGAGGGGGGAAGAACTCAGAATGGCTTTTCCAGTGACTCAATGTTGGATCTTCGTGTTTAACGGTGGACGAAATACGGACTTCTCTTGCTGAAATCCCATTGATGGACCCAATGGACCCACGGAAACCATGGCTGAAGAGTCCGATGGATCCGATGCATCCGGTGCTTATGAAAAAAAACTGAAGAAAAAGCTAGAAATCTTCATCCAAAATGGCCATCATGTTCACCCTAACCACCAATTAATCACCATTTTGTGAACATCCAATGGTGGTTATGGGATATCTCAATGGATGTTCACCCTAACCACCAATTATTATGGTTATGGGACCCTATAAATCATCCATTGAGACCATTGAGATATCCCATAACCACCCATTAAGCCCCAGTGGACCCCAAGATACACCTCAGCAATCTCACAGCCCTCGAAGGACACGGCGCCCCAATCAATCCCAGCAGAGACGCCTCCAGACCCAGAAGAAACGTTTCATCAAAAAAGGAATGGATTTATTGATCAAGATGATGAAACAGAAAGTACAAGAGTCATAAAGAATAAAGAATAATCAATGGACTGGTTTAAGGGAAAATCTACAGGAAACCATGGTTTTTACCATCAAATATAGGGTTTTCCTGTAAATTTTCCCATCATCCAATTCTATGAAATAAAGAACTCAACTTTCCGTTTTCGATTTTTCTTTTGATATGTGTTTTCTTTCCGTTGAACATCAAAGCAGGAAAGCTGGATGCCCGAACTAAAAAGTCTGTGAACCCTCGATTCATACTTCGATTCCTCACAAACACTTTCCGCATCTTTGGTATGAAACATCCAAGTGTGTGGGGTCAGAAATGTTCGTTGCAGGAACTCTGGGAAACCTTCAGTCGATACTTTTATACCCCATATGCGGTTGTGTCTCACAATAGGGCACCGGAAAAAATGCATGGGTATTTTTGTATTCTCAAAAATTGGTATTTTTGTTCCTCATCATATTTGTTGATTCTCATTTCCTCCTTGAAATTGCAATTTTTCTGTAACCATTTTCTGACGAAGCCATACAGGCTTCGTACAGGCCATAGGCACCATCAGTTGTTGAATTCCCCATATACAGCACCTTCCGGCTCGATAGTTGCGACCTGCCAGTGTGACGATATCGCAGAAAGGTGTGGGGTAACCACAGACCAACCATGGTTTTTTGATAGTTCGATGTGTCTGAATCTGGGGATACAACCCTCAAAGTGGCCATTGGAAGGGCCACGGGATGAAAAATGAATTTATTTCGGGTCCCATTTTGTGGATATTCCAATTGACGGGGACGTCTCTGTTTTCAATAAAATAGTTCTCCCACCCTGGAGAGCAAAGGTTGAGAGGGCAAAATGTGCAGGCCGGCTGATTTTTCCATGGCTCTTAGATGTTCCTACCCATGCCACCCATTGCAAAAGTGCCCTTGCAGGACTGTCTACCCAGTCTCAACATCAACATGAAGCTGGATGTGTCAATTACTACTGATGTTGAGAATGTCTACATGTTATAACTAGTTATAACCATAGAAGATATAGAAGTCACAGGACTGCTGTATTCTCAACATGTTATTTTTTTGGAGCCTTTACCCATCCAATTTTGATGATTTCGAGCCACGATGAAAATGGACATGGACGACTAGCCAGATCACCCCGGCAGGTAAGACGCCACATAGCTGAAAAAAATGGATGTTGATTACCCCCATCGGAAAACGGAAAAGCATATGCACAGCATCTATATCTATGTGTATATATATATATATCATGTATATATATATAATGTGTAACTATATATATTATACATATATCATCAGTGTGCGCCAGGTGGGTTCGGAAGCGGTCGTATATCCTACATATTAGATATACGTATATCAATATATATATATTGAAAATTATAGCCATATTGACCCCTCGCCAGATCACCATGCCATGGCTTCTTACGGGGGGCGTGGCCTCCTTTTCCACCTCAAAGTCCCAATTGATGCCACCACTTCCGCCACTTTCACCGCCGCCCTCACAGGTGATTCCCCAATCCTTAGCTAGGTGGCCATTCTGCTATCCTCTGGTGATCAAACATGGCTGGAAGATCCATTGTAATTACCCTATAAATGGAGGTTTAGTTGGCTGGGAACATCTATAAATGATGGATTTTCCAGCGATGGAGCTGATGACCGGATGGTATCTGTTTCTGACCAAAGGCCCACCGCTAGCAGTCTAGCACCAGTATCTTTGTAAACACCACATAATCATTCTGAAACCTGTTCCTGAGTTTGAAGCAATTCCATCTGTCCCTGCAGCCTGCCATGCACATAGCCGGAGGTGATCAAGCGATGGGTGACCCTCAGGGGAGCACCCGAGTTCCTCTCAAAATCATCTCTCAAAAGTTCCTCCAGAATGGCTTCTTAACCCCAAAAAACAACACCATCTGCGACCAGGGCCTCCACTTCGAGACCCTTCGCAGCCGGCACCTGCAGCCCAAAAAGCAAACGCCGGGGAGCCAAGCTGGCACAGGGTATTGTTCATCCCTTTCCCAGCTTTCCCAGGAATAATGATTGGTTCTATCCCCAATTTTCTTGGACATGGAAATGCCTCATGGACGTTAGCATCCGCATCCAGGCTCTGGCCTGCCACTGGCCGTGCTTGGCAGGGCAAAAATGATGGAAGATGATCTATGAAATTGGAGCTAAAATGGATTAATCATTATTAATATACCTGAATCATCCTGCATCTCGGCTCGAAGCTTGCTTCTCCAACCTCCCCATCTGGATCAATTGATTCCCTATCATCCAAGTTTTGAGGATACCGGGATACCCAATACCTGTTCCCCAATCATCTTCCAGCACCTCCACCTTTTTTGGGGAAGGCACAGTGTCAAATGGGTACTCAGGGAAAAACAAAACACACACCTTGAAAATGAGAAAAACTGGAAGTAAACTGCACCTTTGATGGACATGTTGGTGTTGAGTTGTTTTTCCTGCTCCAGAAATCGCAACAAGTTCACGCCCTGCCTTTCTGGAGTCGAAGCTCACGGAAGCCTGGAACCTTGGCTTTTGGTCACCGAATGTTTTTTTCCAATGCTGTCCCTGTACAAGTTCAAAAAAATCAAATCAGTGGGTTTGTCCCCAAATCATTTCTTGGATAGTCCCAAAATCGTACCTCCAACATTGATCCACGCCCCTATACTCTTGCCTTGGCCTCGTTTTCATGTCCCAAAACTGGCCTCAAAACAATGGAATCACTCGAAACACGACCTGAGGTCTGATCTTGCTCTTCCAATGCCTTCAAAAAGTTGCCCCACCAGAGAATCCAAATTTGCGGGTCTAGTTTGGGCGGAGAAACCTTGAGTTTTTCTCAAATTTGGTGTTCCCTGAAACCCTTGTTTTTCCTCATGGGATTGATTTCTGGCAAAAACTCGTTAGGCACGACATGTGCCCAAAAATTAAACATGAGATTCGACCATTTTGGATACCCTCCAGCGAAAAAAACAAGCTAAATGGAGGTTGATTGCTGGGGAAATCATCGAACCATGGCTAGAGGATTTTTTCCAACCACATCCCTGATCACCAGAGGGCAAATTATATCAATTACCCCCTGAAAATTCAACAGGTTGCTATGGAAAATGGTCCATTTGGTTTGATGATTTACCTATTAAAAAAAACATTTTATATTTTTTTTAATGAATATACTCCATTATTTTTCATTGTTTTCCGTGGGTATTCCCATGATATTCCCATGAATTCTTTGCTCTCCTATCTCTTCTCGTGCCCGTTCCATGTCACCTCCATGCTCGGTAGCTCTGCAGTACTCAAGGCCCGGAACAAGGGAAGCACCTGATGGGTCGACTCGCGGCTTCCAAAATCCCAAAGGTTCGGAGAAACGATGGAAAATAATATATATTTATATATAATTTAATATATATATATATATATATATATCATATCATATTATATCAAATCATATTTTATCATACTAAATCAAATCCTATCATACTAAATCAAATCGCATCATATTAAATCAGATCATATCATACTATATCAAACCATATTATATCATACTGAATCATATCATATCATATCATATCAAACCATATTATATCATATTAAATCATGTCATATCATATCAAATCATATCATATCATATTAAATCATGTCATATCATATTAAGTCATATCATATCATATCATATTATATCAAACCATAACAACTCGTATCATGTCATATTGAATCATACCAAATTATATAATACTAAGTCAAATCATATCATATTAAATCACATCATATCATTTCATTTCATCGAAGGAGGTTTAGAAGTCAAACGTCCGACAATATGGACAGATGGAAAAGCAGAGGTGGGAAGAGTCAGAGAGGAGAAGAGCCGAAGAGAGAAGATCAGAGAAGAGAAAGAGCGCGAAGAAAGAAGATGCAGGTGCGCGAAAAGGTAGGAAAGGCGCGAAACATTGTTTTTCCATTGATTTGTGGCTCCGGAGGGTCCTCAGTGTCGGACCACATTTGGAAGTTGAGATGTCGAAAAAGTGCACGCCGTTGTGGCGCGAAGCACATTTCGAAGTCAAAATGTACAAAACACACCATTCTCGGACCACTTTTGGAAGTTGAGATGTCGAAAAAGTGCA